>ENA-OVGE01000006-OVGE01000006.1-human-gut-metagenome-genome-assembly--contig:-NODE-6-length-234643-cov-21.027823_pt1 | contig 234643 bp, 178 predicted proteins | sample MGYA00237769_ERZ505417 | MGnify/ENA primary metagenome ERZ505417 (study PRJEB26158, sample SAMN06016403) | human gut metagenome | biome: human gut; feature: ankylosing spondylitis patient; material... | reverse complement strand
TTCCCCACTGCTGCCTCCCGTAGGAGTCTGGGCCGTGTCTCAGTCCCAATCTGGCTGGTCGGTCTCTCAACCCAGCTACCCATAGTCGCCTTGGTGGGCCGTTGCCCCGCCAACTAGCTAACAGGCCGCGGGCCCATCCCCCCCCGCCGGAGCTTTCCCGCCCCTCCCATGCGGAGGGGGCGGCATATCCGGTATTACCCACGGTTTCCCGAGGCTGTCCCGGGGAGGGGGGCAGGTTGCCCACGTGTTACTCAGCCGTTCGCCACTGCCTCGCCCACCGAGGTGGGTCCGGCCGTTCGACTTGCATGTGTTAGGCGCGCCGCCAGCGTTCATCCTGAGCCAGGATCGAACTCTCCGTTCGGAGCGCCGCATCGCTGCGGCGTGATGTCTCCAAATGGACGTCCGGGTCCCACTCCAAGACCACGCTGATCTCGGACTTCACTGGAATCGACTCGGCGCCGTGCCATCGGGCACGGCATTCGAGCATCGCTAGTCTGTCCTTCGTCGTCCGATCTCTCGGACACGGTATCCGGTTCTCAGGGTGCCCCGCGGCGTCCGTCCTTGTGGGGGGTGCGCCGCGCGAGGAAGTAATATACGCCCCTGCGGGGCCCGTGGGAAGGGCCGAGGGGCGTCTCCACACCTCCTACACAACCGGGCTCAGGCGCCCGCGCGCACCATGCCGCAGGAGGCATCCAGGAGGCGGTCGCGCTCGCCCTCAGTCGGCGCCTCGGAATATACCCTCACCACCGGGTCTGACCTGGACGGGCGCATAAGGACCCAGGACCCGTCATCGAACTGGAGGCGCAGGCCGTCGGCATGGCTGACCTCCACGGGACGACGTCCTGCCACGGACCCAGGGTTCAGTCCAGGCAGGACATTGCGGAAGGCCTGCGTGGCTGCCGGATCAAGGCGCACGTCTCGCCGCGTGTAGCGCATGTGGCCGATCTTATCGCCCATGTCACTAACCAGCTGACGCAAACTCCTGCCGCTCTTAGCCACCAGCTCGACCACCAGCAAGCACACGAGCAGGCCATCTCTCTCACAAAGGTGGGACGGAAACGCAAGGCCACCGTATTCCTCGGCACCCAGCACCACGTCTCCCTCGCGCATTTCTCTATATATACGAGAGAAGCCAACGGGGACTGAGGTGAGTCCGCAGCCCAGTCGCTCTGCCTGGCGCGCGATGCGCGCCGAGCACGTAAGCGTAACAACCACGCGACCGGACTCGCCGCGGTTCTCAATAAGATGGCCAAGAACCAGGGGCGACAGCTCATGCGGCAGCAGAATATTGCCGTTCTCGTCCACCACGCCCGCACGGTCCCCATCACCATCGAGGAGAAACCCTATGTTTGCGCCTGTTGAGGAGACTGTCTCCTCGCACTCATCCGCCCAGGGGTCGCAAGGCTCGGGATGGAGCCCGCAGAAGTCCTCGCATGCGTCGGCGTGAATCTCCGTCACGTTGCAGCCCAGACGCTCGAGCGCAAAGGCAAGCACGCTAGCGCCGGCACCATACATGGGGTCGACCACAACATTGAGACCTGCCGCCGCAATGGACGGGCCATCGACCAGCGTAATTAGATCATCGAGGTACGGCCCAATGAAGTTCGCCGTTTGAAAGCTTCCGCTATCGACGGGCGGCTCCAACGAGATGTGCTGCTCGACCGCATCAAGGAACTCGCGCGACACGGGACCGCCGTCCGCGCCACGCACAATAAGGCCCCCGTACTCGCAAGAACGCTCGCTTGCCGTGAACATGACCACGCCGATGGCGTCGTTCCTCTTCGAGCAGCACCAAGACACACAGGGCGTGGGGCACGGCCTGTCGGAGACAATTGCATGCAGTCCAAAGGACGCGAGCACGCCGGCGGCCGCACGAGCATACTCAGCAGAGTTGTGGCGGGCATCGAATCCAACGAGAACCGTGGCGCCGGGATGAGCCTCGGTCCAGAGAAGGCCAAGCGCGTCGGCAACGCGCCTGACGCCTGCCTCGTCGAACCCGTCGTCAAGGCGCGCTTGCCAACCATCGGCACCAAATCTAATTATGTTTGGACGTCTATCCAAGAGTTACGTCACCAAGAGCTTCGCGGAACGCCTCTGCGGTCTGGGGATTCTTGATGGCCATGCGCGCATTTGTTGCAGCCCAGGCAGCGGGAGTACCGGTATCACATCCCTCTGCGGGATCCACCACCAGTGCGTACATCTCCTCCTCGGCGAGAAGTCGCTGCATGGAGTCCGTCAGCTGAATCTCGTTGCCTGCGCCCGGTGCCTGCGTGGCAAGAAGCTCCATGATGCGGGGCGAGAGGAGATAGCGGCCAACGATGAACAGGTGCGAGGGGGCATCCTCGGGCTTGGGCTTCTCGACGAGTCCCGTCACCTTCCAGACGGCGCCCTCGTCCTCCTCGCCAGCCTGTGCACCCTCGAGGTGGCCAACGCACTGGCCAGCAATGATGCCATAGCGGCTCACCTGGTCTGCCGGCACTGGTGCGACAGCGATGACCGAGGCGCCGTTGTGCTCGCGGGAAACCTGGGCCATGCGCACGCACATCTGCTTATCCGGCACAAAGTAGTCACCGAGGAGCACGAAGAAGGGCTCGCCGTCGATCTTGTCGGCAGCACAGTGGACGGCATGGCCGAGTCCGCGCGGATTGTCCTGGTAGACAAAGGAGACCGGCAGAGTGGAGGCCTCGTGCACGAGATCTGCCGCCTCACCCTTGCCCCGCTCGCGCAGCATGGACTCAAACTCCTCGTCGACAGAAAAGTACTGCTCGATCTGCGGCTTCTCGCGCGAGTTTACGATCACGACGCCATCGACGCCTGCAGGCTCAAGCGCCTCCTCAACAACATACTGGAGGATGGGCTTGTCGAGCACGGGCAGAAGCTCCTTGGGCATGCACCTCGTTGCGGGCAGAAAGCGCGTGCCAAGACCTGCTGCCGGGATAATTGCCTTCATAGTGTGTATGTTCCCTTCGGTAGTGGGCAGTTTGGGCATAAATCGCCAGGTACACCATACCCCCGTGTGCGCACGGATAGCCTTACCTTCTCTTAGCGGCGGCCCTCCGCCGGATGCACGGTGACAAGCCAGGGCACCATCACACGGCGCACACCAAATTGCCATGAGGCTAATCTGGGATGGTCACGCCCTGCCTAGCGAGATAGTCAATGAGGCGCGACATGGTATCGGCAGAAAGAACATGCTCCATGAGGCAGGCTTCCTCGTCTGCCTGCTCTGCCTCGACGCCAAGGTCTGTCTCGAGAAATGCGCGCAGGGCACGGTGAGCGCGCCACACGATGGCCGCGTACTCCTTGCCCTCTGGCGTAAGCGTCACCCTGCCATAGCGGCTCTGGTTGACCATGCCCTCTTCCTTGAGCATCGAAAGCGCCTTGTTCACGCTTGCCTTGGATACGTCAAGCTGCTCGGCAACGTCGACGGAGCGAACGCTCCCGTCGGGCTCGCCAGACTCTGTGGACAGCCTGTATATCGACTCGAGGTAGTCCTCGCCCGCCCTTGTAAGGGCGTGATCGTGATTTCCGTCACCCGTTAGAGCCATGAGAAGTCTCCCCCATCTTGCTGTACGCGCCCCCGGCGCGTGTCCTGGAGACATTATCCCCAAGTAATCAATTCTTTGGCGCCGACGTGGATGAGGAGACCGTAGATTCGGCAGACTGCTGAGACGTTGCTACCGTCGACGACGCCGTGGTGTCGGTTGTGGTTGAGGAGTCGCTCGTCGTGGCATCCGAGCCCGCAGAGGAGTCATCGGCATTGTAGCCGTACTGGTCAACGTCAAAAGACGACGGATCCTCACCCGCATCGATGACCTTCATCATCTCGTCGAGGGCATCCCAATCGGCCACAACATATGCGACGCCATTAACGTCCTTGGGCTCGGAGGGCACATAGGCCGTGTAGATATCGCTCTCGGTATCCATGCCCACCATCTCGGAGGCGAGCGTCACAATGTCGGTGACCGAGAGGTCGGTGCTGATAACGTCTGCGGTGGCGTTGACCAGGTTCACAATCTTGGTTGGGTCGTCAGTGGCCAGCAGCTGGTTGAGCATGGCCTTGATGAAGGCGCGCTGGTGGCGCATGCGCGTGTAATCGCCATCAGGGAAGTGGCGGCACCTGCAGTAGAAGAGCGCCTGCGCACCGTTGAGCGTCTGGACCCCGGGCTGGAGCTCGGTGACGTCATCGAAGTTCTCGGTGTCCTTAATGTGCTGATCGACGTCAACCGTCACGCCGCCCATGGCGTCGGTAAGGGTCGAGAGCCCATCAAACGCAATCTCGGCATAGTGAGAGATCTGGACTCCGCACTTCTCGCTCACAATCTGCACCATGCCGGCTGCGCCATCGTAGGTGTGGACCCCGTTGATCTTCATGGTCGTGCCCTTCCACTCGACCATGGTGTCACGAGGAATCGAGAGGAGCGTCACGCGCTTGTTGGGCGGGTCGATGCGGGCAAGAATGATGGTATCGGCACGGTAGTCCGTCTCGCCAGGCCGGCCGTCAGTTCCAAGGAGCAGCACGTAGTAGGGGTCATTTGGCGTTGCAGGGGTATCGTCCTCGGTCGAGCTCGCCAGGCTCTGCTGAAGCTCGGGGGTAATGACCTGGCTGTTGTTCATCCGCGTTTGAACGTTGTTGATCCACAGAGCGAACGCCGTTCCCCCGCCGACAAGGACCGCCACTAGCGCAATAACGATCCCTCGCACCACATTCCTGCGAGTTGCGTGCTTCTTGCGCTTGCTGCTGTAGCGCTCGACGTTGTCGCGGCTGTACTCGTCAGGCGCATCGACACCGGAGCCGTTCTCCTCGGTCTTCATGTGCTTGCTCATCAGCCGCTCCGCATTCTTTCCGCGAGCAGGGACCTAGTCCCTGATCGCATCCTCGTCATCGGGAACCGTGTCCCGCTCCGCCTTGGCACCCAGCGAGACAAGCTTGCTCACAAACCCCTCGTAGCCACGCTCGATGTGATGGATGGCAGAGACCGTCGTGACGCCATCGGCCACAAGGCCGGCCATGACCAGGGCCGCACCGCCGCGAAGATCGGGCGACTTCACCTGCGTGCCCGAGAAGCCCGGAACTCCATGCACGATGGCGTGGTGTCCCTCGATGGTGATGTCGGCGCCCATGCGCTGCAGCTCACTCGCAAACATGAATCGGTTCTCGAAGACATTCTCGGTAATCACGCACGAGCCCTTGGCGAGTGCAAGAAGGCACATGGTCTGCGCCTGCATGTCGGTGGGAAATCCCGGGAAGGGCAGCGTCTGAATGTCTGTGGGAAGGATGGGGCCCTCGCGCCAGACCGTACAGCCGCGCACGCCGCGCTGAACGGTGATGCCCATCTTCTCGAACTTCTTAAGCACAAGGCCAAGGTGGACGGGGTCAAAACCGTTTACCCTAACCGGCTCTCCGCAGAGACCGCCAATGGCGAGGAAGGTGCCCGCCTCGATGCGGTCCCCCACCACGGTGTGCGTGACAGGGTGGAGCTCCCCCACGCCCTCAATCTCGATGACGGGCGAGCCAGCGCCACGGATATTAGCGCCCATCTCATTGAGCATGTTGGCCAAATCGACGATCTCTGGCTCACGCGCGGCGTTGTCGATGATGGTGGTGCCCTTGGCGTGGACCGAGGCCATCATGAGGTTCTCGGTGGCACCCACGCTCGCGAATGCCAGCGTGACCGTGTTGCCCGTGATACCGTTTGGCGTGGTTGCATGGATGTTGCCATGCCTCACGTCAAACTGGACGCCAAGCTCCTCAAGGCCGAGGATGTGCATGTCGATCTTGCGCGCGCCGATGTTGCAGCCGCCCGGCATGGCAACGACGGCCTTGCCAAAGCGGGAGATGAGCGGCCCGAGAACCGCCGTCGACGCACGCATCTGGGCAACCAGCTCGTAGGGCGTCTCCCATTTATCGACGTTCGTTGTGTCAATGACCAGAGTGTGCTTGTCGAGCACGTCAATGGTTGCACCCAGGCGCTTGAGCACCTTGCCCATGACGTGGACGTCCGCGATGTTGGGGACGTTCTTCAGCGTGGTGACACCCGGCGCCATGATGGTTGCCGCCATGAGCTTGAGCGCCGAGTTCTTTGCGCCCTCGACCGTGACCTCACCAGTTATTGCGTGACCGCCCTCAACCTTGATGACGTCCATATTCCTCCTGCATATAGCAAGCGACCCCGCTTTCACGGGGCCGCCTGGGATTTAGTTCTGCTTCTGCTCCGCCGCTTCTTTGAGCAGTAGATTACACCACTTTACCTTGTTCTCCCAATACGCGCGGCGCCCGTCCGCCTCATCGAGACCGTTGAGCGTATCGAGGGCGGTGTCGCGGGTCTCACGGACAACGTCTGGCTCGATGTCATCGGTGAGACGCGCGTGGTCGGCGAGGATGATGACGCCCTTCTCGTCGATCTGGGCATAGCCGCCCGAGATAACGACCTTGGTTGTGCCACCGCCGTCCTCCTCGCGGAGGTGCAGGCGAACCACGCCGTCGCCCAGTGAGCAAATCTCTGGCGCATGGCCAGGCCACACGCCCAGCTCGCCGGAGTGCGCGACAAGGATGAGGCTTGCGACAGGCCCCTCGTAGAGAAGCCTGTCTGGACGGACGAACTGACAATTGAGCTCGGCCATGTGTCTTCCTAGCCCTCGGACTTCTCGGCTGTAGCCTGCTGCATCTTCTTGGCGCGAGCACGCACGTCATCGATGTTGCCGGCAAAGCGGAAAGCCTGCTCGGGAATGTCGTCGCACTTGCCATCGATAATCTGGGCAAAGGAGCGGACGGTCTCCTCGACGGTGCAGTAGACGCCGGGAACGCCGGTGAACTTCTGCGCCACGTGGAAGTTCTGGGAGAGGAACTGCTGGACCTTGCGGGCGCGAGAGACAGTGAGCTGCTGCTCCTCGGAGAGCTCGTCCATACCCAGGATTGCGATGATGTCCTGAAGGTCGGAGTACTCCTGAAGGATCTCCTGCACCTTCATGGCAACGCGGTAGTGCTCCTCGCCCACGATGGACGGGTCGAGTGCGGAGCTCGAGCTGGCCAACGGGTCCACAGCCGGGTAGATGCCCAGCTCGGTAATGGAACGAGAGAGAACCGTCGTGGCATCAAGGTGCGTGAACGTGGTGGCAGGGGCAGGGTCGGTGAGGTCGTCTGCAGGGACATAGACGGCCTGGACCGAGGTGATGGAGCCCTCCTTGGTGGAGGTAATACGCTCCTGCAGCTCACCCATCTCGGTTGCCAGCGTGGGCTGGTAGCCAACGGCGGAAGGCATGCGGCCGAGAAGGGCCGAGACCTCGGAGCCCGCCTGAGAGAAGCGGAAGATGTTGTCGATGAAGAGCAGGACGTCCTGACCCTGATCGCGGAAGTACTCGGCGGTGGTGAGGCCGGCCAGAGCAACACGCATACGCGCTCCAGGCGGCTCGTTCATCTGGCCGTAGACCAGGCAGGTCTTGTTGATGACGCCAGACTCGCTCATCTCGAGGTAGAGGTCGGTTCCCTCACGAGTGCGCTCACCAACGCCAGTGAACACGGAGGTGCCGCCGTGCTGCTGGGCAAGGTTGTTAATGAGCTCCTGGATGAGGACCGTCTTGCCAACGCCGGCGCCGCCAAAGAGGCCGGTCTTGCCGCCGCGGACATAGGGCTCGAGAAGGTCGATGGCCTTGATGCCGGTCTCGAAGATCTCGGTCTGCGTGGTGAGCTCGTCAAATGCAGGAGCGGGGTGGTGAATGGGATAGTACTGCACGTCGTCAGGGACGGGCTTGCCGTCAACCGGCTCACCCATGACGTTCCACACACGGCCAAGCGTCGAGGGACCAACGGGCATCATCATGGGGTGCCCGGTGTCCTTGACGCGAAGCCCGCGCTGCAGGCCGTCGGTCGATGACATGGCAACGGTGCGGACGACGTCGTCGGCGAGCTGGGACTCGACCTCGAGCACCGTCTTCACGCGCCCGATGGGCGTGTCGTCGTCGACGAGAAGTGCCGTATAGATCGAGGGAACCTTGTCGTCGAACTTGACGTCGACAACAGGCCCGACGATACGGACGATGCGTCCCTCGCCGACGCTCTTGTTGAGCTTGTTGTAGGTGGCCTCCTCAAGGGGGGTGCGCACCTTTTCGGTGGTTTCTGCCATTAGTAGCTGTCCTCCAATGCAGCCGCACCGCCAATGATCTCGGTCAGCTCGGTGGTGATGGCGCCCTGGCGCTCGCGGTTATAGGTGCGGCCGAGCGAGCTCAGGACCTCTTTCGCGTTGTCGGTGGCCGACTGCATCGCACGACGACGGGCGGCGTGCTCGGCTGCGGCCGAGTCGAGAAGCGCGTGGAAGATGACTGTCTTGATGTAGGCGGGCATCAGGTACCCCAGGACCTCCTGTGCGGAGGGCTCGAAGGCGTAGTCGGAGTAGAACTTGTGGTTGACCTCCGAGAGGGCCTCCTTGGTGCGGGGCGCGTTGGGCATCATAAGCCGCTCCTGCGTGACGGGCAGGAGCTGCTCGGTAACCTGCGTCTGATCGACGCGGTTCTTTGCGTGCCAGTAGCACAGCACAGCGCGGTCGATGCGGCCGGAGGCGTAGGCGTCCATTACGTACGTGGCGATGCGGTCCGCCTCGTCCTGGTTGGGCTCGGAGGAGATTCCCACGAACGACATGACCGGCTTCACCTTACGGAAGGTGAAGTACTCCGTAGGCTTCCTGCCGCAGGTGATGATCTCGGACGAGACACCCTTCGCCTTGAGCTCGGCCATCTCGTGCTCGACCGCGCGCTGCTGGAGCAGGTTGAAGCCGCCAGCAAGCCCGCGGTCGGACGCGATGAGAATGAACAGCACGTTCTTCTCGGACGAACGACCACGGAGCAGGGGCTGGGAGTCATCGAAGCCAGCGCTCGCAACGTTGGCGAGCATGTTGGTGATGGCCTCCTTGTACGGGGTGGCCTCGTCCGCCCTCTTGAGCGCCGAGCGGATACGCGCAGTGGAGATCATCTCCATGGTGCGCGTAATCTGCATGGTGCTCTTGATGGAGGACATGCGCCGCTGTATTTCGCGAAGGTTGGCCATCGCTCGCTACTCCTGGCCCTTCTCCGCGTCCTGGTCCTGACCGGGCACCGCAACAGCCTCGGGGCCTTCGGTCTTCTCGGCGACGTGCTCGACGTCGCGTGCCTTGGCCTTGTTGGGGTGCTCGAGCATGAACTGAGCCTTGTAGTGCGTGATGTGCTCCTTGAGACGACGCTCCTGATCCTCGGTAATCTTGCCCTCGAGGAGCGAGGCGCGCAGCGCAGGGTGCTTGTCGGCCATGTACTTGGCAAGCCCGTCGCGGAACAGGCTCACGTGGTTGAGGTCGATGTCGTCAAGGAAGTCCTCCTTGCCGGCGAAGACTGCGATGATCTCGTCGGGCGCGGCAAGGGCCGCAAAGCGTCCCTGCTTGAGGAGCTCCATCATGTGGGCACCGTGGTTGAGCTGGTACTGCGTGGTGGCGTCGAGGTCAGAGCCAAACTGCGCGAACGCCTGCTTGTCGCGGTATGCGGCAAGGTCAAGGCGCAGCGTGCCGGCAACCTGCTTCATGGCCTTGTACTGGGCGTCGCCGCCAACCCTAGAGACCGAGATACCCACGTCCACAGCGGGGCGCTGGCCCTGGAAGAACAGGTTGGTCTGCAGGTAAATCTGACCGTCGGTGATGGAAATCACGTTGGTGGGAATGTAAGCGGAGACGTCGCCCTCCTGCGTCTCGATGATGGGGAGCGCCGTGAGCGAGCCGCCGCCGTTCTCGTCGGACAGCTTGCATGCGCGCTCGAGCAGACGAGAGTGCAGGTAGAAGATGTCGCCAGGATAGGCCTCGCGTCCAGGCGGACGGTGCAGCGTCAGCGACATCTGACGATAGGCAACGGCCTGCTTGGAGAGGTCGTCGTAGACCACGAGGACGTGCGCACCGGGGTGCGTGGCGTCTGCGGGGTTCCCGTTGGCGTCGTTGTACATGAAGTACTCGCCGATGGCCGCGCCGGCCATGGGGGCGATGTACTGAAGCGGCGCGGAGTCTGCGGCGGTGGCGGCCACGATGACCGTCTTGCCGAGAACACCGTGCTTTGCCAGGGACTCCCTGATCGTGGCAACCGTGGAGGCCTTCTGGCCAATGGCAACGTAGATACAGAGCATGTCCGTATCGCGCTGGTTCACGATTGTGTCGATGGCAATGGCGGTCTTGCCCGTCTTACGATCGCCAATGATGAGCTCACGCTGGCCACGGCCAATGGGCACCATAGCATCGATGGCAAGAAGGCCGGTGAGCACGGGCTCACAGACGGGCTGTCGTGCCATGATGCCAGGGGCCTTGAACTCGATGGGCCGACGGTGCGTGGAATCGATGGGGCCAAGTCCGTCGATGGGCTGACCCAGTGGGTTCACCACGCGGCCGAGCATGGCGTGTCCCACGGGGATGTCCATGACTCGTCCGGTCGTACGGCACTCGTCGCCCTCCTTGATGGAGTCGACGTCGCCAAAGAGGACGGCACCAACCCTGTCCTCCTCGAGGTTCTGCGCCAGGCCATAGACGCTGCGGCCCGTCACAGAGCTCGTGAACTGCAGAAGCTCGCCAGCCATGGCGGTCTTGAGGCCAGAAATGTATGCGATGCCGTCGCCAACCTGCGTGACGACAGATGCCTCCTGACGGTCAACCGTCGCGTTGATGGCGGAAAGCTGCTCGCGCAGGGTGCTCATAATGCGCTCGGAACTAATCGACGAGTCGATGGTAGCCTGCTCGTTCTCTGTCACTGCTCTTCACCTCCGATAAATGCTGAGGAGAGCGTCTTCCTAATGTGCGAGAGCTGGGCACGCACCGAGGCATCCATGCGCTTGCCGCGCGCCTCGAGAAGAACGCCGCCCAGGATGCTGGGATCAACGCGCTCGACAAGATAGACGGGCGCATTGAGCAGCTTCTCGGCCTGTGCACGGACCTTGTCACGCAGCTGATCGCCCATGGGGACGGCCGTGGTGACGGTGACCGACACGGTCTTGTCCTCGCTATCCAGGAGCTCCTTATACCTCTTGGCAACCTGGTCAATGAGGCTTGCGTCATCCTCGGCCTGCATGGCCGAGAGGGTCTCGAGCACCTCGGGCGAGAACTTCTTGGCATGCTGCCACTGCACCAGGTCGGCGTTCGCGCGGCCCTCCTGTCGGGCTGCGTCGAGCAGGGCCCTGGTGTAGGCCTCCGCCTTGTCTTCGACGGGTCGCTTACTGCTCATCGGGGGCACTCACTTCCGCGAGGTACTTCTCAGCAAGCCTGCGCTGCTGATCCTCGGTAAGGTCGTTGCCAATGATCTTGCTCGCGATCTCGACGGAAAGGTCGACGACAGAGCTCGAGAGCTCAATCGTGGCCTTGCGGCGCTCGGAGTCCACGGCACCATGCGCCTTGGCAATGATGTCGGACGCCTCGTGCTGCGCCTTGGCAAGAATCTGTGAGCGCTCCTCCTCGGCTTCCTTCTTGGCCTCGGAGATTATCTCCTCCGCCTTGCGATTGGCGTCGACGAGCTTGTCCTCGTAGCTCTGTGCCTCGGCCGCGGCCTTCGCCTTGGACTTCTCGGCAGAGTCGAGATCGTCCTGGATCTTCTGCTGACGCTTCTCCATCATCCCGAGAATCGAAGGCCAGGCAAGCTTGGCCATGATGAGCCAGATGATGAGGAAGGCAATGAGCGCGGGGATGAACTCCGCGGGCTTTGGCAGAAGGAGGTCGGGGCCGCTGGGGCTTTCGGCGAGGGCGACGGTGGGCAGCGAGAGGACCGTGCCAAGCATGAGACCGGCAACGGCCGCAATGCGCGCGCTCCCCTTCATGTTCCTGTTCATACGTCCCTCCAACTCAGCTTGTACGTCGTGTTGTGCCATGCAGCTAGGCGATCAGCGTCACGACGAAGCCGATGAGGGCCAGTGCCTCGACGAATGCGGAGCCCAGGATGAAGACTGTGAACAGACGACCCTGGACCTCAGGCTGACGCGCCATCGACGTGGTTGCGCCGTAGGCAGCAAGGCCAATACCGATGCCGGCGCCAATAACACCGAGACCATAACCAATGACTCCCACGATTCCTCCTTTGTCACTCGCCTGGACCCAGGCGAACTCTGACGTCGTGCTATGCAGAAGCGGTCGTGTTCCGCTTGTTGCCCTGTTGGCTACTCGTCTTCCTCGACGAGCTGAATGTAGACGGCCGAGAGAAGCGTGAAGACGTATGCCTGAATCACAGCGACCAGAATCTCGACCAGATAGATGACAATGAGGATGAGCACCCAGAAGACCGAGACCGCCGCCCCGCCGAGCGCCGCCACCGAGAAGCTCTGCAGCAGCGGCTCGAAGAAGAGCGATGCCAGGATGGCGAAGGTACCCATGACCACGTGACCGGCAAACATGTTGCAGAAGAGTCGGACGGCCAGGGTGATGAGGCGAAGGAACGTCGAGAAGAGCTCGATGACCCAGACCATGATGGCCATGGGAAGGGGAAGTCCCTTGGGGGCAAAGCTCTTGAGGTATCCAAGGACGCCCATGCGCTTGATGCCCACGGCGATGAAGTAGACGAACGAGACGAGGGCAAGGGCAGCAGTGACGCCAATCGTGCCGGTGCCGGGGTGACAACCGGGGATGATGCCCACGATGTTATTGAAGAGGATGAAGAAGAACAGCGCGGCAATGAAGGGGAAGTGCTTCTTCCAGGTGTCGCCCAGGATGGACTTGCACATGTCATCGCGGGTGAACTCGACGAGGTATTCCATGCCGTTCACGAAGAAGCCCTGCGGCACGAGGCTCTGCGCCTGCTTCTTCTTGAAGACAAACATCACCACGAAGAGCAGCGCAATGGCGACGAACATCCAGAAGATGTACTGGGTGAGGCCAACCGTGGTGTCTCCGACGATGGCGTGGGTCATGAAGCCGTCAAGCAGCTCATCCATCGCATCGGGCAACTTGGAAAGCGCGTCCACTATTCGTCCTTCCTTCCACACTTCGTCCCCGAACAGCCGAGTGACAACCTTCTGGGATGCCCCTGGCTGCGCGCACGAACCCTATTCTACCCACTCCATGCAGGAAGCCATTCGCATCTCCCGTGTACGGCAATGAGCAGAGACCCGCATTGGTGGCTCTTGAGCGCGCTCCTTCGCAAGGCGATGATTCGGTTGTTCAAAAAGCATGGAGGGATATTAGCACTTTGGGAGTACCCGGGAATCAAGTTCAGGCATATTTTTGAACAAGGTTCAATAAACAACGAGAGTTTCTTTATGTAGCTGGGGAAACGTCAGTTGTCTCATTTAGTCAACGGCTTGTTAAGCCTGGCTGCAGCATCATCAAATTCGCATCGACAACACAATTCGCACCCGTTTTTCTCGCCAGGGCGTACGCAAGGCTCCTACCCCCGGGGCGCCCGTCGCCACGCAACCAGTCCGGCGATGGTCGTAACAACCAGAAAAGAGATCGCAGCGGCAGCGCCAAACGGTAGGGTGACCGTAGCGTCTGCTACGTGAACGGCAAGAATGACAAGCTGAATCCCAAAGAATGACGCCAAGATGCTGCCAAGCCCCGCCGCCATGGAGGGTCTATTTGTGCTTGCCGCCTGATGGAGCACGAAAAGGACGGGCGTGGCAGCGAGAAGCCCCACTGCCACGCCCAGGATAACCAGAAGGGTCATGCTACTTGGTGCCGTAGATGCGGTCGCCGGCATCGCCCAAGCCAGGCAGAATGTAGGCGTTCTCGTTGAGACACCTGTCGACGGAGCACGTGAAGAGGCGAACCTCGGGATCATAATCGAGAACGGCCTTGACGCCCTCGGGGCAAGAAACGATGGTGAGGCAGCGGATGTCCTTCACACCCGCCTCGCGCAGGAACTGGATGGCAGCGGTAAGCGAGCCGCCAGTGGCGAGCATGGGGTCTACCACAAGGCATGTGCGGTTCTCGACATCGGGCGGGAACTTGCAGTAGTACTGGTGCGGGATGTGGGTCTCGGGATCACGATACATGCCCACATGCCCCACGCGCGCGGAGGGCACAAGCGTGAGGATGCCGTCGACCATGCCCAGGCCGGCGCGAAGGATTGGGATGATGGCGACCTTCTTGCCAGAGATGCGCTTGCAGGTGGTCTTCTCGAGCGGGGTCTCTACCTCGACGTCCTCAAGCGGGAAGTCGCGCATGGCCTCGTAACCCTCAAAGATGGCAAGCTCGGTGACAAGCTCGCGGAACTGCTTGGTGCCCGTGCTCTTGTCCCTCAGGATGCTCAGCTTGTGCTGAACGAGGGGGTGGTCGACAACCGTGAGCCTGCTCTCGTCGTAATCTGCCATGTGCGTCCCTTCTCGTAATGAGACAAAGGGAAACCCCCTTTGCCTCAAGAACTTCCCCGCAAGACCTTAGCACTTGGGGATGAGACAAAAAATGAGACAGAGGGAAACTCCCTCTGACTCATTCCTCGCTAGAGCTCCGGATAGAGGGGGTGCGCCTGCAGGAATTCCTTGACCTCGCCGGCAACGCGCTCCTGGACGTTTTCATCACCGAGGTTGGTCACGACGTCGCCAATGAGCTCACCGATGCGCTCGCACTCCGCCTCGTCAAACCCACGCGTGGTGGCCGCCGCGGATCCAACGCGGATGCCGCTTGTGACAAGGGGAGAGCGCTGCTCGCCAGGGATGGTGTTCTTGTTGACAGTGATGCCCACGGCGTCGAGCGCGGTCTCGGCGTCGCGGCCGGTGACGTCACCGGCAGGCGTGAGGTCAACGAGCAGCAGGTGGTTGTCGGTGCCCCCCGTCACGAGCCTCAAGCCGCGAGACTCCATGCCACGGCCAAGCGCCTTGGCGTTGGCGAGAATGGCGTCGGTATAGGTGGCGAACTCGGGGCGCAGCGCCTCGCCAAAGGCCACGGCCTTACCGGCGATAACGTGCTCGAGCGGGCCGCCCTGCGTGCCCGGGAAGACCGAGGAGTTGATCTTCTTGGAGATGGCGGGGTCGTTGCAGAGAATGATGCCACCACGGGGCCCGCGCAGGGTCTTATGCGTGGTGGAGGTCACCACGTCTGCGTAGGGCACCGGCGAGGGGTGACGGCCGGTGGCAACGAGACCGGCGATGTGGGCCATGTCCACCATGAGGGCAGCGCCGTTGTCGTGGGCGATCTGGGCAAAGCGCTCGAAGTCGATGATGCGCGGGTATGCGGAGGCACCGGCGATGATGAGCTTAGGCTGGTACTTCTCGGCCTTTGCCGCCACGTCATCAAAGTCGATGCGCTCGGTCTGGGGGTCAAGGCCGTAGGAGACAACGTTGTAGAGCTTGCCCGAGAAGTTCGCAGACGAACCGTGGGTGAGGTGGCCGCCGTTGTCGAGGGCCATGCCCATGATAGTGTCGCCAGGCTTCGCGAAGACGGCCTCTGCGGCGTAGTTGGCCTGGGCGCCAGAGTGGGGCTGGACGTTGGCATAGGCTGCACCAAAGAGCTTCTTCACGCGGTCGCGCGCGAGGTTCTCGACCTCATCGACAGCCCAGCAGCCGCCGTAGTAGCGATGGCCTGGAAGCCCCTCGGCGTACTTGTTGGTGAGCGGGGAGCCCACGGCCTCCATCACAGAAAGCGAGACGAAGTTCTCGGATGCGATGAGCTCAATGGAGTTGCGCTCTCGCGTGAGCTCGTCGCCAATGGCGGACGCAAGCTCGGGGTCGGTGGCGCTCAGGTGCTCGAGATACATGGCTTTCTCCTTTTTGGGCCGGATGGCTTACGGTCACGGGTGGATGAGATTTCTGCATGCGTGGGTCTACAGGCCAAACTCCTCGGGGACGCCCGCAAACGACGGATCGTCCTCGCGCATTATCTTCTCGACGCGGGCAGCGTGACGCCCACCGGCAAACTCCGCGGTGAGGAAGGTGTCGACAATCTGCTCGTTTGTGTCCAGCGGAACAAAGCGGCCAGAGAGGCCGATAACGTTGGCGTTATTGTGCTCGCGCGCAAGCTGAGCAAACTGGACCGTCTGGACGGGCGTCGCGCGGACGCCGGGAACCTTATCGGCGGCCATCGAGATGCCAAGGCCGGTACCGCAAATGACCACGCCGCGGTCCGCCTTGCCCGATGCCACGTAACGGCCAACCTTGTCGCCAAAGTCCGGGTAGTCGCAGCGCTCGCCCGACCTTGGCCCAAGGTCAACGACGTCATAGCCCTCCTCGCGGAGGTGCTTGACGATGGGGCCCTTCTGGTCGAATCCGGCGTGGTCCGAGGCAATGGCAACGCGCATGTGGGCTCCTCTCTCCCCTGTGCAGGTGCCAGTATGCAGTACCTTGTCATGAGGATACCGCGCGATGGGACGGCCCGCGGTCACCTTTCGCTCGCGTGAAACACGTCTGTGCGGAACGGCAACCTTCCGGACCGATATCGAGAGGAACTAGGCCCCGGCTACACGAAGAATGTCCTTCTCGGCAATGGCTCCCTCGCGCAGGACGCGCGTCGCGGCACCCGTGCAGTCAACGATGGTAGAGGCAATTGCCAAGGGTGCAGGGCCTCCGTCGAGCGTAAGGTCAACGGCATCGACTATCTGGGGCTCGACCGAGGCGCCCGAGGTGGCCGAGGGCTCGCCGTGCGTGTTTGCGCTGGTCTGGGCCAGAGGACCCACGCGACGCGCCAGCTCGCGCACAAGCGCCGAGCTGGGGCAGCGAAGCGCCACGGTGCCCGTGGGGGCAAGGTACTCGGCCGGGAAGGCGCCTGTTGCGGTGACCACCAGGGTGAGCGCGCCCGGCCAGTACGTATTCACCAGCGGGAGCGTCCAGGCGGGGACCGACGCTGCATAGCGGGGAAGGTCCTCGGGATCCGCCACAAACAACGGGAGCGTTTGGGTTGCCGGACGGTTCTTGATCTCAAATATACGCTGGTGAGCTGGGTTGTTTGGCGTCGCCGCACACACGAGACCATAGACGGAATCGGTGGGCGACACAATGACTCCCCCCGCCTCGAGAACCTTGGTCGCGGCGTCAAGCGCCTCTGGGGTAGGACTGTCCTGGCTTACCTGCATCACGCGACCCATGGTTTCTCCTGTTGACGACAATTTGGACCGAAGCCCCTGACGAGGCCCACTAGCACCGAGCCGGCACCTATCAGAAGCTACTCGCATCCACTGAAACTACTAGTACCCGCAAGAAGCAACCGGGCTAAAAGTCGACGTTTTCTGGCTTCCGGGCACCTTAAAATATCCAATTTCAGCCCGACAGCCACGTTACTCCTCGCGGACGGCGACAAGGACGCGCGGACGGTGCGTAAGGTCCTCTCGCACATCGGCACTGGCCCAGCCGCTCTGGGCGCGCACCAGCTCGGCGGCAGTTCCCACGTTGTCCTCGAAAAGCTCGCAGCAGAGCATGCCGCCCGGCAACAACGCGCGCGGCGCCAACTCGAGGATGCGCCGGAAGACGTCCAGGCCGTCCTCTCCCCCATCGAGCGCGAGGCCGGGCTCGTAGCCAATGACCTCCTGCGGGAGCGTGGGCACAACGGCCGAGGGGATGTAGGGCGGATTCGAGACGAGCACCGCGAAGGTCCCCATGAGCTCCGGGTCGACGGCGGAGGCCAGGTCACCTTCCACCACGGTGACTGCGTGCTCGAGCCCCAGCGCGTCACGATTGCGCGTGGCGAGCGCCACCGCCTGGGGCGAGAGATCCGTGGCCACCACGCGGGTGCCGGGGCGCTCGCTCGCAATAGAGAGCGCAATGCAGCCGGTACCGGTGCCAATCTCCAGCACGCGGCAGCCAGGTTCCACCAGCACCGGGGGCTCGGCGGGTGCGGCGGGTTTGGCGCCCTCCTCGACGAGAGCCTCGCCCTTCTCGGCAGAGACGTCGCCAAAAGGCGAGGCGCCCTCGGCATTCTCGTCCGCTGCCTTGTCCTGGGCGGGCTCGGGAACTTCGCCCAGGATTGCAGGAAAGGTAAGCGTGGCCGCATCGACGCCCTCAAGGGCTGCGTCGACCAGAACCTCCGTCTCGGGGCGCGGAATGAGCACCCCGCGCTCGCAGTGCAGCACGATGTGGCGGAAGGGCATCTCGCCGGTCACGTACTGCAGCGGCTCGCCGCGACCACGACGCACCACGGCGTCGTGCATGGCATCAAGCTCGGACGGCGTGAGCGGCTTGTCGAAGTTCATGTAAATCTGGACGCGGGAGAGCCCGGTGACGTCGCTTATCAGCCACTCTGCAGAGAGCCGCGGATGCTCGTCGCCCTTGCGCTCGAGGTACCCGCGCGTCCACTCGAGGATGCGCTTTACGGTCCACGCCTCGTTGGCCATTCCTTGCCTTACACCGCCTGCGCGAGCTTCTCGGCGCGGTCGGCAGCGGCAAGGGCATCGATCACAGTGCCCAGCTGATCGCCGAGAAGCACGCCGTTGTACGTAGAGTTGAAGCCGATGCGGTGGTCCGTGACGCGGTCCTGCGGCTGGTTGTACGTGCGGATCTTCTCGGAGCGGTTGCCATGGCCAATCTGCGAGAGGCGCTCGGCGCCCTGCTCGGCCTGCTGCTTCTCGAGCTCGGCCTCGTAGAGGCGGGCACGCAGCATCTGCATGCAGACCTCGCGGTTCTGGATCTGGGAGCGCTGCTCCTGCGACTGCACCACCGTGTTGGTGGGGATGTGCGTGATGCGCACGGCCGAGTAGGTCGTGTTGACGCCCTGGCCGCCAGGGCCGGACGAGCAGTACGTATCGATGCGCAGGTCCTCGGGCTTAATCTCGATGTCGATCTCGTCGGCCTCGGGCAGCACCGCGACGGTGGCGGTTGAGGTCTGGATGCGGCCCTGGCTCTCGGTCTTGGGCACGCGCTGGACGCGATGGACGCCACTCTCGTACTTCATGACGGAGTAGACCTTCTCGCCCGTGACCTTGAACTCGATGGTCTTGAAGCCGCCCGCCTCGCCGGGGCTCGCGTCGAGGACCTCGGTCTTCCAGCCACGAGACTGGGCAAAGCGCTGGTACATGCTAAAGAGGTCACCGGCAAAGATGGCCGCCTCGTCGCCGCCCACGCCCGCGCGAATCTCGACGATGGTGTCCTTCTCGTCGTTGGGGTCGCCGGGGATGAGCATGTACTTGACGTCTTCCTCGAGGGCAGGAAGCTTGGCCTCGTTATCGGAGATGTCCGCCTGGAGCATCTCCTTTTCCTCGGCGTCAGACGCCTCGTGGAGCATCTCCTTTGCGGCCTCGATGTCATCGAGGGCCTGGAGGTACTCGCGCGCCTTGGCCACGAGGGCGGCCTGGTCGGCGTGTTCCTTTGCGATGCGCGCGTACTCCTTGGGGTCGGAGACGACGGCCGGGTCGACCATCTTCTGCTCCAGCTCCTCGTACGCGGCAATGATCTTCTCGAGCTTGTCGCGCATGGCAGTTCTCCTTGCAGGTGGGCCGCGGCGCACGGCGGGCGCACGGTGACGCGGCATGATTAGTCAGCATTGCAAAGTCTACCACCGCAGGGGTGTTTCGATTCAGCCGGGCGCGCCCCACACGCGCGGAGCACATGAGACAAAGGGACTGTCCCTTTGTCTCATCGCGCGACGAACTCGTAGCCGAAGCGGGAGCGTAGCCAGGCAACGGTATGAGGCGTCGCTCCCTCGCTGAGGTAGATGGTCGTGTCCGCAGAGTCCTCGCCAGGCGTCGTTAGAGAGAGGCTCACACTCGCGAGGTAGGGGGTCTCCACCGTCGCCCCCAAAGAGTCGCTCGTGGTTGTCGAATACTGATACGTTCCGGCGGAGTCATAGAGGCTGGTCGTCAACTGGTACAACGACATCACGCAGGCTGCGCCATGCTCGTCGATATCCTGCTCAAGCACCTCACGGAGGGCAGCGTAGTCCGCAGGCAAGATCTCCCCGCTGCGCCAGGGAGCGTCCTCCTGAGAGTTTGGCGCGTATTCCTCGTAGGAAATTGTCACATACGACGAGTCTCCGTCGAGTAGGACCGCGTCAACCTGGGAGCGGAGCGCCTCCTCGGTTGCAGGGTCGTTGGCGAAGTCCATGAGTGCCTGAGCGGCCTTGCTGCCAGTACTTGGCTCGCCGTCATCGTTGAGGGGAATGGCGTACTGGCGAGAAATACTGGTACCGTCCTCCATCTGGTACGAAATCATCTCTGAGTAGATGTTTGATGGCACTGGCTCGTCGACAGAGCAGGGGGAGCCCATCAGTGTGCTGTGCAGCTGGGTCACGCGTTCCACGCCCTTCTCGTCTTCGAAGGGTACAGAGACGCAGGAGACGGTTGCGCGTTGGACGTCTACGGGGTTGGGCACGTAGGCTGCAGCATCTGCGGCAGAGCCCACGCAGGCAATGCTCGCCACAAGGGCGACGCCTGTTGTTGTAACAAGGGCCGGAACGCGCTTGCGCAGGGCCTTGACGCCGTGGCCCATGATGGCCTCTGTTACCGCAAAGACCAACGCCGAGAAGGCCACCGGCAAGACGCATGCCAGCTGGGGAGAAACGCCATAGAGCACCGCGACCATCCGTGCGGGGATGCCATAGCGGTACGAGAGCGACCACGAAAGTACAAGCTCCGCGGCAGCGAACCCAACGAGTATGCTGACCAGCGCGCTTACCACGGTTCGCACGGTGGGGCTCACGTATGCGTCGCCCGCGCGCTCAAGGTTGCGACGGGAGAAGGTCAACCCCGCCGCTGCCATGCAGACAACGCCCACAGCCGCGTAGACGGCAAATGCCTGCACCAGCGCCGCGCCACAGCCGGGATCGGGGAAGGGGTAGGTACTCGCCCACGTGGTAACGAGCTGCACAAGGCGTATGAGCGGGCTTGCCCAATCGAGTCCTGCGACGGACGCCAACGACACCGATGGTGCAACGAGACTGTAGAGGGCCACTGCAAACTGCCGCGCGGCATACGCGTAGAAGTTGATGAGGAGATAGCACAGCAGCGCAAAGACCGGTCTGCCAGCAAGCTGCACGCATAGGGCGGAGATGCCGCCAAAGGTCACAATGAGCAGAGCGTGCCCCGCAATCCAGGGAAGAATCGCTGTTGCATCCCGCCCAAAGCCGAGCGCCGCGGCAAAGACAAGGCCGGCGATACCCACGGCAACAAGGAGCGGAATCACGCCAGCAAGGGCAACTGCAAGGAAGGTAGTCCTTCTCCGCAGCGGAATCATGCCGTAGAGCTGCACCGCCCTGCGATCGTACATCCAGGAGAACGCGCCGCAAACCATCGCAAGCGAGACGACCGCAGAAAGCACCACGACAGCCATGCCAGACTGCGCAAGCTCATACGCGGGATCTGCGGGCGGTGTTGGCCCGGCGATTCTCAGCGCCAACGGAACGAGCCAGAAGAGCCAGGCGATAAGGTAGCCCACCCCAAGGTACAGACACCTCTGGCTGGTGTCGAGAAAGAGCCCGAGCGCCGGCGAGGGAGCACGGCGCCCCTCCTGCATCTCACATGATGCCATCGTCATCGCCTCCAAGCTCGCAGATGAACCGCTCCTCCAGGGAGAGCGGCAGGACCTCGAGGTAGGACGGGCGCAGGGCGGCAAGCGCCTCTCGCACCTCGTCCGCGCTGCCGCGCACAAGCAGCGTGAGCACGCGACCCTCGTTGGACTTCCGGATAACGTTGAGGCCAGCAGGCAGGGCCACGCCCTCGGGCAGGACCACCTGCACCTTTGCGACGCCTTCCGATGGTTGGGAGAGGTCGATCTCCTCGCGCATGGCGCCCTTGTCCATGATGCCCAAGTGGTCGCAGACGCCCTCGAGCTCGCGCAGGTTATGGCTGGTCACGAGCACCGTGAGGCCGCGTTCCGCAACGTCATCGAGCACCAGGCGCCACATGCGCCTTCTGGCGAGAGGATCGATGCCGTCCATGGGCTCGTCAAGCAGCAGGACGTCCGCGCGGATGGAGAGCGCAAGCCAGATTGCGGCCTGCGCCCGCATGCCTCGGCTGAGCTTGCGGAGCGGCTTTTTGTGGTCGACCTCGAAGTGCTTCTCCAGCGCGAAGTAACGCGCGAGGTCAAAGCCGGGAAACACCGCACGGTAGAAGTCTGCCATGCCGTCCGCGCTCTCGGAGCCAATGACGTAGGGCTCGCTGGGGACGCAGGCGATGTGTGCCTTGACGCTGGGGTTCTCGAAGACCTTCTCGCCCAGGACAAAGACGTCGCCGGAGGTGGGACGCATGACGCCGCACAGGTGCGAGACGAGCGTCGACTTGCCGCAGCCGTTTGGCCCCACGAGCCCGTAGACCGCACCGGTGGGAACGGCGAGGCTCACCCCATCGAGCGCGGGCATGCCGTCGAATACCTTCCGCAGGTTTCTGACCTCAATGGCCGATGCCATCACCCCTCGCCTCCCCCGACTCTGCGCCCAAGCTCCTCGGGCGTCACGCCCAGGGACTCGAGCTCTTGGACAAGCTGGTCGAACTGCCTTAGGAGCTCGTGGCGGCGCGCCTCCGCGGCGCCCGCCACGTCTGCGACGAAGCTCCCCTTGCCCCGCACGGAGCAGATGCAGCCCTCCTGCTCCAGCTCGCGGTAGGCGCGCTGGATGGTGTTGGGGTTCACGGCAAGGCGAGAAGAGAGCTCGCGAACCGAGGGAAGCTGCTCTCCCGGCGCAAGCACACCAGCAAGGATCCGCTGGCGGTAGGCGTCACGAACCTGCTCGTAGATGGGACGCGGGTCCTGGTAGCTTATCTGGATCACGACACCTCCCATTCCCCAGGTGGGCGGGCGTCCAGGACGACGGCTGGGCGCCCGGCGGTGGTTATCCGTTCTAACTGCACTAGTGAGTTTAATACAGTTGAGACAGACAAAAACGCCGCCACGTTACACGCCGGCAGACGGTGGCAACGTGACGGCGAATGAGACAAAGGGACTGTCCCTTTGTCTCACCTCTCGGCGAGCTTCTCGCCCATGAGCAGACCCATCACCGAGGCCATCATGAGGCCGCGAGTCCAGCCGGAGGAGTCACCCAGGCAGTGGAGGTGCTGGACGTTGGTGTCGAAGTTCTCGTCCATCTGGACGCGGTTGCTGTAGAACTTGACCTCGGGCGCGTAGAGCAGCGTCTCGTAGGAGGCAAAGCCCGGCACCACGCGGTCAACGGCCTTGATGAACTCGATGATCTCGACCATGGGACGCATGGGCATGGCGGCGGTGATGTCACCGGCCTCGGCATCGGGGAGCGTGGGCACCACGTTGGACTGCGCAAGCTCCTTGGGCCAGGTGCGCTTGCCGTCGAGAATGTCACCAAAGCGCTGCACCAGGATGTGGCCGGCACCCAACATGTTGATGAGCTCGCTTACGCGCTGCGCGTAAGCAATGGGCTGGTTGAAGGGGTGCTTGAAGTTAAGCGTGCAGAGCACCGCCACGTTGGTGTTGGGGCTCTTGTGGTCCTTGTACGAGTGGCCGTTCACCACTGCCAGGCCACCGTCGTAGTTCTCCTGGCTCACAAAGCCGCCAGGGTTCTGGCAGAAGGTGCGCACCTTGTTCTTGTACGGATTGGGATAGCCGATAAGCTTTGACTCGTAGAGCACGTCGTTCACGCGCTCCATGACCTCGTTGCGCACTTCCACGCGAACGCCCACGTCAACGGGGCCTGCTACGTGCCCAATGCCGTGCTCCTCGCACATGGAGTCGAACCAGCTGGCACCACGACGGCCCGTGGCGACAATCGTCTCTCCGGCAACAACGCGCGTCTCGCCGTCACGGTTGCGCACCACAAGACCGCGGCACACGCCGTCCTCAATCACGACCTCCTCGCACTCGGTCTCGAAGAGGATGTTCACACCGGCGTCAAGCAGGTGCTTCTCGATACGCGCATAGAGCTCCTGGGCCTTCTCGGTGCCAAGATGGCGGATGGGGCAGTCCACGAGCTTGAGGCCCGCGCTAATGGCGCGACGGCGAATCTCCGCAACCTCGTCGGCGTGGCCAAGGCCCTCGACGTGCGGGTCGGCGCCAAAGTCGAGGTACATCTGGTCAACGCGGTCGATGGTGTCCTGCGCGAACTGGTGGCCGATGAGCTCGGGCAGGTCGCCGCCCACCTCGCGCGAGAGCGAGAGCTTGCCGTCCGAGAAGGCGCCTGCGCCCGAGAAGCCCGTGGTGATGCGGCACGGCTGGCAGTTGACGCAGTGTCCCACCTTGGCCTTGGGGCAGCTGCGCTTCTCGACAGGCAGTCCCTTCTCGACGATGGTGATGGAACGCGTGTCTCCCTTGCCGATAAGACCGAGCGCGGTGAAGATGCCGGCCGGACCAGCGCCAACAATCGCGACGTCCGTGTGGATGGTAGTGGTTGTGTCTGCCATGTTCCCCTTGTTCCTCTCCGCAAGGGGCCCGTACCGTGGGCGCGTCCCTTGCGTACTCATTTTGCCCCATTTGGGGACTGAAGTCTTTGATGTGACACGCTCTCGCGCCGGAAGGTACGTTTTGGCAGCAAGCGCGTACGAAAGGAGCCTTCGGGCGCCATTCCGACGCCGGAGGGATCGCTATCGCAGCAAGTGTGCATAAAACTCTCGCTCGGGCGCCAAATTGTCGCCCGAAGGTCCGTTCTCGCAAGGCCGGCCTGAAAAGTTGGGCATACTGGCCAGAAGTCAGCCGCGCGCACGAGCCAGCCGCGCAGTCAGGAGGATTCATGACCATCCAGAAGCCCGAGCCGCTTGTGATCGGGAATAAGGCATTCTACACCCTTACCTCGTACGGGCCGGTAGACGTGGAGGTGCACGTTGTCCGCACCACAGACGAGGAGGTAGAGCTTGCCATCCAGACTCTGGTGCGCGAGGCGGGCGGCACCGAGAAGGACCTCGCAGACCCGGCGTGGGTCGCAAGCCACTTTGACGGCCTCGAGAACGAGCAGCGCCTGCGCGAGCAGACCCGCGCATACCTCAGCTCGCTGAGCGAGGACTCCGCAGAGGAGCAGAAGGCCAACGCGTGTCTCGACGCGCTCGCCGAGCGCCTGTGCCAGTCGGTGCCGGCAGCACAGGTGTCGCAGGTGAAAGACGCGCTGTTCCAAGACATTGCGCAGCAGATCGCCACAACCGGCCAGCCGGTGGAGGCGGTTCTCGCACAGATGGGCATGCGACCCGACCAGCTGGACTCGATGCTCCAGAGCGAGGCCGTGAAGGAGGCCGAGCACGAGGCGGCGCTCGACGCCTATGCAAGCGAGAAGAAGATCAAAGTCGACGAGACCGAGCTCCCCCACCTGCTGCAGCTCTCCCCCACCGATGCGCAGGCGCTCATCGCCCGCGCAAAGGCGGCAGGCCAAATGGACCAACTCATCGATGCCGCCCGCCGCGCCAAGGCCCTCGAGGCCGTGGTGTCCGAGTGCAACTGCACCTACGTGCAGGAGACCGAGGCCGAGGCCAAGAAGCGCCTGGGCGAGGTGGCGGCTGTCATGCAGCACCGAGAGGAGCTGGCGCGCAAGGCGGCCAGCGCGGCCGAGAGGGACAGCCCTGCGGGCAGCGACGCGAACGGCAGCTCTGGGCTCAAGCTCGTCTAAGTGAGCATCTTTGTTGGGCGTTGACGCCAATAGGCGAATGGGATGGCTCTCGACAACCCGAGAGCCATCCCCCTCCGTTCTCATTGCACTCAAGATGAGCCTATAGCAAAGGCAGGCAGAGCGTCTACCTACTTAGCCTTGCCGGCACTACCGAAGAGCTCCATGAGATGCATGGACTTTTCCTTATAGCCCGCATACATCAAATCAAAGATACCGTAGATATTGTTACCTTCCATGCCGTTCTCTACGAGCTTGTTATACGAGGCTCGCAGCACGTCATTGGCGATGTTAACCTTGGCGATGCCGAGTCTGCAAGCCTTCGCCAGGTTCTCATCACCAGAGCCAGAACCGCCGTGAAGCACCAGTGGCACGGGCACCTTCTCGGCTAGCTCCTGGAGCAGGTCGAAGTGGAGTTCGGGCGTACCCTTGTAGACCCCGTGGGCTGTGCCAATTGCAACTGCCAGACAGTCGACCTTGGTGCGCTCAACGTACTCAATGGCCTCGTCGGGCACCGTGAAGGCATTGTGGCCGTCGTGCTCGTAGTTGTCACCCATACCAACGTGACCAAGCTCACCCTCTACCTCGACGCCAGCGGCGTGTGCAATTCGCGAAAGTTCGCAGACTTCGGCAACGTTATCCTCGAATGGACGCTGGGAGCGGTCTACCATGATTGCCCTGAAACCAGCGTGGATGCCCCTCATTGAGTCCTCGAAGCTGGGGCTGTGGTCCAAAATCATGGTTACGGGCACCGAAGCCTTGTTGGCATAGTCAGTCATCATGCGGCCAAGGTAGTCGATATCCCTGGTCTGGCCGCCGCCGCACAGCATGATAAGCGGTGACTCGGTCTCCTCAGCGGCGTCGATACACGCCATGACGCTCAGCTGGTTGCATGCGAGGATCGCAGGCACGCCATAATGGCCATCCTTTGCCTTGCCAAGAATCTCACTAATATTTACGAGCATTACTCTTCTCCTTCCATGCAGAGCCTAAGAACGTTGATGATGTCCTCCGAATCGAGCATCGTCAGGTTGCCGCACTTGCCACGAGGATTGCAATCGGCGCCGTCGGCGATGCGCTGGAGGTCCTCCTCACGCACGCCCAACTTGCGACAATCCGTGGGAATACCGATGAGCCTAAGGAAGATGCGGTACTGGTTTATGCCCTCGAGAATCACGGCCTCGGGATTCATGGGGTCGGGGTCAACGCCCCACGCCTCGGTGAAGTAGCGATAGAACCTGGGGAGATCCTTCTTGTAGCAGTACTTGAACCAGCCCAGGGTCACACAACCCACGCCCGCACCATGCGCGGAGTCGTAGAGCCCGCCAATCTCCTGCTGAATACTGTGAACGGCTGAGTCATCCATGCGGCCCACGGCGGTATAACCGTTCATGCCCATTGATGCTGCCCACATGAGGTTTGCGCGAGCCTCATAGTTGGTGGGGTCCTTGATCGCGATGGGGGCAAAGCGTCTCACAGCGCGGATTGCGGATTCGTTAAGCATGTCGGTGAGGTAGTTGTCGTGCTCGGACGTGAAGTAGTGCTCTGTGAAGTGGGAAACGGTGTCGATGGCACCGCAGGCCGTCTGGTAGGGAGGCAGTGTGTAGGTAATCTCCGGGTCCATCACGGCAAACTTGGGACGGTTGACGTCGCGGTAGATGAACTTCTTCTGGTGCGTTTCGAGGTTGGTAATGACCGAGCCGGGCGAAGACTCGGAGCCGGTTGCCGCACTGGTGAGCACGACACCCACTGGGACAGGCGTGGGGTAGTCCTGTTGGCCGATGTAAAGATCGTTCCACACATCACCGTCGTAGCGCGCGGCAACTGCTGCGCACTTTGCAGAGTCGATCACGGAGCCGCCGCCCACGGCAAGGATGAAGTCGCACTTCTCGTCACGCACGACCTGGGCGGCCTTGAGGGCAAGGCCAAGCTTGGGGTTGGGCTCGACGCCACTCACCTCTACATACGCGATACCGGAGGTCTCGAACGAGGACCTAACTGCCGCCAGGAGCTCGTTGTAGGCAGGATAGGACTCGCCGTAGCCGTGGATGAGCACCTTGGTGCCACCAAACTCGCGCACATACTCGGCGACATGCGCCTGCTGGCCCTTGCCAAAGACAAACTTCGTTGGACAGTAATACTCAAAGTTGAGCATGTGTCTTCCTCCTCTTCCCTACTCCGCAACTGCCGGGTTCATGAGCAGGCGCTTGTTGCCGGTCTCCTTGTACTGGATGGCCTTCTTTGCAGCAATAATCGGAGACTTGCGCTGAGCGTCAGCAGTGACGCCACCAAGGTGCCCGGTGAGCACAACGTTGTCGAGGTCAAGCCACTTGGTATCCGCAGGCAGCGGCTCCTCCTCATGGACGTCAAGCGCAGCAGCGGCAATGCGGTGCTCCTTGAGAGCATCGTAGAGGGCATCGTAGTCAACGAGGCCGGCGCGCGCAGTGTTGACAAAGTAGGCGGTGGGCTTCATAAGGGCAATTTCAGCCGCACCAATCATGTGCACGTTGTCAGGGGTGAGGCGCGCGTGGACCGAGATGATGTCGGCGGTCTTGAAGAGCTCATCCTTCTCGACTTTCTCGACGCCCGTGCCGGCAAGTGCCTCTGTGGGGATGTAGGGGTCGTAGGTAATCACTTTGACGTCAAAACCGGAGAGCTTCTTGGCAACTAAGCTGCCAATGTGACCGTAGCCAACCAGACCAACGACCTTGCCTTCCATGTCGGGCATGTTGTCAGCATTGGCGAGCGGAGCCGAATACTCGCCGTTCCTAATGTTGTAATTGGACTGAGCGATGTTGCGCACGCATGCCAGCATCATGCCAACAGTGAAGTCAGAGACGGCGTTGGCGTTGCGCCCCGCAGCGTTGACCACGATGACGCCACGCTTGGTTGCAGCCGCAATGTCCACGTTCTCGATGCCCCCACGACAGGCGCAGATGGCCTTGAGATTGGGCATCTGATCCATGAGCTTGGCCGAGACCGGACAGAAGGCAACAAAGAGCACGTCCGCATCAAGATTGTTCTTCAGAATCTCTGGAATGGCAAATGAGTCTAGGCGCCCCTCCTTGTCTCCCAGCTCATGCTGGTTGTCCTCGACGGCCTTGGCAAGCGTGGCAAAGTTTTCGTCCTCGGCCAACCAATCGCCGGAGACAACTTCGTCGGCACCCATAAGCTTTGCTGCCGCGACCATGGTGTCCGCCATCTCCTGCATAACGGGAACGCCAGCAAGCACACATACTGCCTTCATGTTCTCCCTCTCTACTCTTGCGATGAATGGATGCGAAAAAGACCGGCCCAACCAGGTTGCGTGAGCCGGCCAAGAGTGACTTACAGAATGCCGAACAGGGCACCCACAACGCCGATAACGCAGTAGATGATCAGCAAGTTGAGGAACTTTCCACGCTTCTTGAGGTAAAGGTATGAGAAGAGCACGAGCAGCGCAGGGAGCAGGCCCGGAAGTATGGAATCGAACACACTCTGGAGCAGGATGGCGCCGTCACCTGAGCCAAGGGAGAGCGTGGTAGAAAGCGCTACATAGTTGGATGTCATGGCACCCATCATGAACATGCCCACGACGCCAGCCGCAGCAGTCACGAGTTTGATGCGGCCACTTTGGAGAAGGTCCAGAATGGCCGTCTTGCCGGAGCGGTAACCCAACCAATAGGTGAACCAAGATATGACAATGGCCGAAATCCAGATGATCCAGTCGCCGAAGATTCCGAAGAGAACTCCACTAGTTGCCATGGGGATGAACATGGCTCGGACAATCGGGCGAATGGTACCCCAGTGGAATGAGTCACCAAAGCCGGCAAAGGGGCCCATTAGCCCGAGTCTCGTATTGGTAATGAGATCGCTGTCGATATCGCCGCCGTTGGCCTTCTCCTCCTCCATGGCCACGGTCATACCATTGATAGCGGCACCGTAGTAGGGCTCGGTAATGTAGGTCACCATACTGCGATGCAGGGCCTCCTTGAGACCCTCTTTGTCATCGCCGTAGGCATCGCGGAGGGAGGGAATCATCGAGTAAGTAAAGCCAAGGCCGTAGAGGCTCTCGAGGTTCTGGGAGAAGCGCTGGACAAATGCTTGGCGAGCCCAGCCCTTGATGTGCGCACTTCTTGAAACCTGTCCCATTGTTATCAGGTCTCCCTTCTGGTTAGTCGTCGTCGTCTTCGTCAACGGCAGGACTCTGCAACGCCTGGGGCTGCAGCATTCCGCTCCTTGCGTACTGGATATGTAGCGCGGCGAGAACCACCGCGAAGACCCCCATAAGGACCAACGGAAGATTCGCAACCTTCATGATGAAGAAGCCAAGTGCGAAGAACGGGATGAGCTTCTCATCGCCAATGATGGAGATAGCCATGGTGAAGCCGAGGGCGGGAAGCATACCGCCGATGACAGACAGCCCATGGGTGAGCCACTCGGGCATGGCAGCAAGGAAGCTATTGGCGGCGTCAGCGCCCAGATAGGCAACGATGAAGACGGGAATGAAGCGCACGGCGAGCTGTACGAGTGCTGGGCCCCAGATGGCATCAAAGGTTATTGCTCTCCAGTTGAGCTCATCGATGTGCTTCTCAGCACGGTGCCACCACACAGCGTTGATGGTGCGACGGGCGTTATCCATGAAGGCACCTAGAATCCCAAAGGGAACGGCAAGGGCCACGGCGGTATTTATCTCCATGCCCGTCTTGAGGGCGATGGGGATTGCAATGCATGCGGCAAGCGCTTGGTCAGAGGGCATATTTGCGCCAACAGCAACCGCCGAGAGATAGATGGTCTCGAGTGCCGCGCCAAGCATGATACCCGTAGTGAGATCCCCATAGATTGCGCCAAATAGGCCGCCGAGGAACAGCGGGGCTTGGCACATCATGAGAAGTGGGCAATCAAGGTTAACAAGGTAGTAGATCAGAGCAATCAATGTTGCGTCTAGAACTGGATTCATTGTTCCCCTCCTTATTCGTGCGTACTGCAATAACTCAACGAGCATGGTGTCGAACTGCGCCGACGTGACTACCCCCCTGCCGCAGTTGTTGAATCCCAACTTCCAAAGTGACTTGAAGCGCTGATATCAAGCGAGTAATCATGCAATATTTATTGTTTCGAAAGTGATTTACTGTTGTTTCAACAGTATCATAAGCAAAGCTTCGTAAATATACTAAGTATGATTTGCGAAGCGATAATTTATAGGTTACTAGCTATTTGCCAGCTGCAAAGTCAGCTTTGAGTTTGCGATAGATGGGAGCGAGATCAGCGGGCGTCTCGTCAGGAACGAGCTGAAAGGTCACCTTGACTCCAGCGTCGGCAAGCTCCTTGAGCAAATCGAGCTCATGGTCGGATACGTTGATGGAAACATGGGCAATCTTTCGGTCTGGCGCACCTGGCACCTGCCCAACCACGAGCTCGGGAAACTCGTAGCCGCCGAAGTAGGCTGCGCGTGCCGTTTCGATGTCTTTGAATAGCACGAGCACCCTTCCGGTGCCAAAACGCTTTTCCTTCCAGAGCTCGAGGGCTCGGGCAAGCGTACGGAAGACAACCTTCTTGTCGCCCGCCGTAAGACGCAGGACGTTCTTCTGCCATTCGTCATTGGCAGTCTCGTCATCAATGATGTAGATCTTACTGATATTAAGGATGGGGACCCACTTGCTCATGACCTGGCCATGCAAGAGCCTGTAGTCCACACGGTTAGCGATAACGTCTGCCATATTTACTCATCCTCGTCTTCGTCGTAGGTGCTTGCGTTCAGGTCCTTGATGAGGTCGCCCACGCACACGACCCCTTCCCGAGCAGCGCTTGCGACGTCGCGCTCTAGGACATCCAGCGGCACTTCGTCGCGCTCGCTTGCCGCAACGATGAGTGCCGGGACATTCATGCCCGTAATTGCGTAGACTTGACGCCCTCTCGCGATGCTCATCACTGTGTTGAACGGCGTTCCGCCTTGGAGGTCAACCAACATCAGGCAGTTGCCACCGCAGATGTCAATAAAGAGCTCTATCTCTCTCTCGTAATCCTCCAGCGTCGCCCCCTCGACAAGAGGGAGCGCCCGCACGTTGTCGAGCTTGCCCAGAATCATCTGGGTGGAGGCAAGGATTCCCTCGCAGGCGGTTCCATGGGAAACAAGGAGTATGCCCGTGCGTGCCATATTGCACCCCCCTAGAGGAGAAGCCCACCAGTGGTGTCCAGCGTCGTACCGATAATCTGCGAAGACTTCTGCGAGAGCAAAAAGGCAACGATGTTACCGAGGTCCTCGGGTTTGGTGAACTGTTTGCTGGGGAGCTTGAGACGGCGCGCCTCATTCTCGGGAGTGGGGTCGTCGTAATGGGTCTTGTTGGTTGCCACATAGCCAGGCATGATGCCGTTGAAGACAATGCCCTCGTCCGCGACCTCCTTGGATATCGAGCGAGTAAAGCCGATACCTGCAGCCTTGTAGGTGGCGTAGTCGAAGCCTTTCTTGTGACCGGACGAAACCGCGGACTTGGAGATAACGTTGACCGCCCTACCGGACTTACCAGCGTCCTCGCAGTGGACGATAAACTCACGGGATGCCATAAACATACTGGTCATGTTGATGGTGTTGGCGCGGTTCCACTCCTCAAGTGTGATATCACGCGGAGACTTAAAGGCGATGCCGCCTCCAACGTTGTTCACCAGGCCATCGACCCCACCCCTCTCCGCAATCACGGTCTGGAAGAGCTTGTGCACGGACTCCTCACTGGTTGCGTCAAACTGCACCGCAGTAACGTCAGAGCCCGTTGCCTCAGCAAGTTCAACTGCGTAGCTCTTGGCGAGATCACCGTTGTAGTCGGCGATGACAACCGAGACACCCTCCTGCGCGAGCACACGGCTGATTCCTCCGCCTATGCCCTGGGCACCACCGGTGACGATGATAACCTTCTTCTCAAGTCCAAGATCCATGCCCCTCTCCTGTCCTCTCCGCACTCTGGCTAAGCTGCCGTCCAAGAGCAACATGCACTTTGTTTACAACAACTGTTGCTGTTGTTTCGCTAAATATTACGGCGAAGTTGTTGTTGTTTCAATAGTTACAGATGAGGTTTTCAAGAATGTGAGGTGTAAATTGCCGTAAGCGGTGAATACTAGCTGTTGAAAGGACAATGTGAGGGCATCTTGCTCTCGAAGACTGTAAGGGGGCTCGTTCCATGGAGATGGCCGAGCGGCGCAACGCCATCACAGAGTTAATCAACCGTAAGGGAAGTGTCTCGTTCGCCCAAATTAAGAAGGCCTTCCCCGACGTCTCAGACATGACACTGCGCACAGATCTCAAAAGCCTTGACCAAGATCGCAAAATCATCCGCATACATGGCGGTGCACGGTCGGTCGAGTACGTCGTGGGTGCCGACGGGTTGCAGGTGAACCCCGAGAGAAGGATGCGTAACGCTGCCTCCAAGGAGGTTGTGGCCAAGAAGGCCATTGACCTGATAAGGCCAAACACCACCATTTTCATCGACTCTGGAACTACCTGCGAGGAGCTTTGTACCAATATCGCGGGGATGCCGCTACAGATTTTTACTTGCAGCCTTTCCAACGCAATTGCGCTGGCACGCTCCCCCAAGTCGAATGTCTTCGTCATTGGTGGGCGAATGAGTCCCTTCACGCTCAACCTCAATGGCAGCCACACGCTTACCATGCTGCAGCAGATTAGCTTTGACCAGGCGTTTCTCGGCGTCACTGCCTATCAGTCTGAGGCGGGCTTTACCTGCGGATCGGATGAGGAGGCCTCCATCAAGCGGCAGGTTGCCAAAAACGCAGGCCAGGTGATTGCCCTCATGGACTCGAGCAAGGTCGACAAGCGCACCACGTTCAAGGCGGTTGACCTTGACGATATTGACCTGGTAGTGGGGGATGACGAGATGCCCGACGAATTCAAGCTCGAGTGTTCGCGTACGGGGGTTGAGGTAATCTAGACGTACACGAGGGAGATGCCAATTCGTCGGACGAATTTGCGCAAGGCGGCCAGCGCGGCCGAGAAGGACAGCCCTGCGGGCAGCGACGCGAACGGCAGCTCTGGGCTCAAACTCGTGTAGCGTGCGTCCGGCACCGACTACAGTAACGCAACGGGGAGGCCGACTGACGTCGACCTCCCCGTTTTCTTGCGCTATGAGCGAGTGCTACTCGGCTGCGGGAGCCTCGGCAGCGGCCTCAGCCTCGGGCTCTGCGGGAGCCTCAGCGGCCTTCGCGGCAGCCTTGGCAGCCTCTGCCTCGGCCTTCTTGGCGTACTCAGCAGCACGCTTGGCCTTCTCGGCAGCCTTGGCCTCCTTGGCGGCCCTGCGAGCAGCCTCGAGCTCCGCGGCCTTCGCGGCCTTGGCAGCCTTGGCGGCCTTCTCGGCATCGAGCCTGGCCTGCGCGGCGCCGCCGAACTTGTTGGCGAAGCGCTGGACGCGGCCGCCGGTGTCGACGAGCTTCTGCTGGCCGGTGTAGAACGGGTGGCACTTGTCGCAGAGGTCGATGACGAGCTCGGGCTTGGTGGAACGCGTCTTGAACGTGTTCCCGCAGGTGCAGCGGACGGTGCACTCCACGTAGTTAGGATGAATTCCTTGCTTCATTGCAGGACTCCTTTTGTCGGTCCTGGTTTCCGACCAGGACAGGGGTGGTGATGTCTTGGCGCGGATTGCTCCGTCCAAGACGGTCAAGCTCTCGGAGTATAACAAATTGCACGTCGACGGTGTGTGGAGAATCGCTGACCACGCGCAGCGCGCGGCCGCGGCACCGGGCTTCTCGCCTTCCCGTGCGCGGATAATAACTCTTTTTCTTGATCTGGTCCGATATTTACCCAGGTAGTTCGCATCGATTTAAAGAGATGGAGCTAAACTCCGCAGCGAAGGGACCAGCGAGCGGGGGCGATACCTCCGAGTCGAGATTCCTCCACGGCGCCCCTCCAAAAGTGAACACGATTTCAATTCGCGGTCCACCGCTGCAACGTTTCCCCAGGGGCCGCGGGGCGCTCATTGAAAACGTGTTCACTTTTGGGCGAGGGGAAAGGGACGGGAGCAGACGGCGAGGGGCAAGGACGAGCGAGTGCAGACGGCGAGGGGTGCGCCGCAGCGCGCCGGGGGGCACCGCGCGCCAGGGCAATCGCGAGCAGACCGCCCCCGTGTGTGTTCTAATGACATCTGAGATCAAACGTACCGCGGGCCGAGACGTGCCCGCCGCCGCCCCAGCAGCTCTTGCCAGGAAGGAAGCCTATGTTTCTCGCGATTGACGTTGGCAACACCCAGACCACGCTCGGCCTCTTTGACGAGGACGGCACTGTGGCGCACGGCTGGCGCATGGCGACGAGCCACACGGACACCTCGGACATGATCGACGCCCGCCTGCACGGGTACTTCAACAAGGACGGTCTGGACCAGGCACGCGTCACTGCCGCGGGCATCGCGTGCGTGGTGCCTGTGCTCACCCGCGCATGGTACAAGTGCCTGCTCGACCGCACGGGCACAGAGCCGCTGGTCGTGACTCCCCAGACGGACTCCGGCATGCGCATCGACATGCCCGATCCCACCCAGGTTGGCGCCGACCGCATCGCCAACGCCGTGGCCGCACGCCTCGCCTACGGCGCGCCGGTCATCGTGGTGGACTTTGGAACGGCAACCAACATCGACGTTGTCGACGCCGCAGGTTCCTACCGTGGCGGTGCCATCTCGCCGGGCCTCATGCTCTCGGCAGCGGCGCTCTTCTCGCGCGCGGCCAAGCTCTCCAGCGTGCCCATCGAGGCTCCCGCCCACGCACTGGGCGAGACAACCGAGGCCGCCGTGCAATCGGGCATAGTCGTTGGCGCGGCCGCGCAAGCAGAAGGCCTGGTTGCCCGCATCAAGCGCGAGCTGGGCATACCAAATGCGCCCGTGGTGGGAACCGGTGGCCTTGCACGCACCGTGAGCGCCGCAACCGACCTTTTCTCGGCCGTCGACCCTGACCTCACGCTGCGTGGCATCCGCGAGATATGGCTCCACCAGCAGCACTAGCGACCGCCAGCAGCCCACGTCGGGGCGAGACCCCGCCTCTACTGCGCCGCGCGGATGGACGCCTGCTCGGGCGAGACCTCGACCTCGCCGCCAAGCTCGTTTCTCACCGTGGCGCGCCCCCACACGTCAACGCCCGCAAGGGTGCCCCGCATGGCCACGCGGCCGTTGGGATACACCAGCTCGACGGGCTTGCCCATGAGCGTCACGCGATCAAAGTAGTCCGAGAGCACCGGCGCAAGCGGGCCCGCAACGGCGCGTCCAGCGCCCACGGCAGCGGCCCAGGCGTCCACACGGGCGAGGATGGCGCTGCATACGGCACCTGCGACCTGCTCGTCTGCCGGCAGCGCATCCGCGTGCGCGCCGCCCGCGACGTCGAACGAGAGCGAACACACCACGAACATGCCCTCGGCGTATCCAGCGCTGGTCCGCACGTGCGCAACCAGGCCAGCGCCGTCCTCGCGTACCACGTCCGCCGGCCAGCCAACGCCCACGCCGGCAACGCCAAGCTGCTCAAGCCCCTCGCAGGCGCCAAGCGCCGCAACGTAGGGCACGCCCGAGAGACTCCCCATGCCCACCTGCGGCCGCAGCACGCAGGCAAGCTCAAGCTCCCCCTCCTCGCGATGCGAGAAGAGCTCGCCGTGCGACGCTCCCTCGCGCGCACGCCCCAAGGCCTGCTCGGCAGCTACTCCCATACGATCTCCCCAAGGTCATCCGTCACATGGCCAACGCGATCGTCCGGGTCAACCACGTTCACGCCGGAGTGACGCAGGAAACGCACGGGGTCGTGCATGAGGTCCTCCATGGGCACCAGCACAAAGTCGCGCTCACCAAGGCCCGGGTGCGGCAGCGTGAGGCGCTTGCCCGCATGGGTCTCGCCCTCGACCCACACCAGGTCGCAGTCGATGGTGCGCGGGCCGTGGCCAGCCTCCTCCGGGTTGCGCTCGCGGCCCAGGGCGTCCTCCACGGCAAGCAGCTGCCCCATGAGCACCAGGGGGTGCAGCTCGGTGCGAATCTCGGCTACGGCGTCCGCAACCGGCGTCTTTATGCCGTAGGCAGGCTCCGTCTCGTACGCATGGCTCACCGAGACCACGCAGGTAAGCGGGATGTCGTCGATCATCTGGACCGCGCGGGTGATATTGGCGAGACGGTCGCCCACGTTTGACCCAAGTGCCACAAAGCCCTGGCGGGAGTCCTTGTGCGAGACGGCCCAGAACGCGTTCACGGCCTGCGCCGTGCCGGCAACGTCATGAACGCGCAGGATGCGTGCGCCGTTCTGAATGGAGGAGATGCAGATGCCGTACGTGGCAGGGTCCATCTGGCCCGGCTGCGCCTCGCCGGCAATGGCCCCCACAAAGCTCTTCCGCGAGACCGCCGCAAGCAGCGGGTAGCCCATCGAGACCATGGAGCGCGTGGCGCGCTGGATGACCACGTCCTCATCGGCAAACTTGTCGAAGCCCGCGCCCGGGTCAAGGCAGATGCGGTCATGTGCGACGCCCGCGCGCATGAGGGTGCGCGCCTGGTCGCCGAGAAAACCCATCACCTGGCGCATGATGGGCGCCTCGTCCGGCAGCGTGAAGCGGTGCTGCGAGGTCATGGGGCGCGGCGCTACCGAGCGCGTGGGGCGCGAGTCGTCGAGAAGAACCTCGCGGCGCGGCGCGTGCGAGCCAAGTCCCGCATGCTCCCAATGCATGACAACGCAGCCACAGTCGGTCTCGGCAGCAACCTGCACCATGTCCGGGTTGGTGAAGCCAGTGGCGTCATTCACGATTGAGGCCCCAAGGCGCACGCACATCTTGGCGACGTCCGGATGGGTTGTGCTCACCGAGACAATCGCACCCTCGGCAACCAGCGCGCGAATCACGGGCACCACGCGCTCGGCCTCCTCGTTGGAGGCAAGCGGCTCCTGGCCGGGAACCACTGGCGCAGCGCCCACGTCGATGATATCCGCGCCCTCGTCGAGCATCTCGAGGCCACGCTCGGCGGCGGCCTTGGTGTCGACGCCACCCTTGCCGTCCGGGAAGGCCTCTGGGGTCACGTCGAGAATGCCCATGATGCGCGGGCGCGCGAGCGAGAGCTCGTGCGAGCCGACGAGCCAGGTTGCATAGTTCTCTCGGAGCACAGACATCGACCTCCCGTTGACGGCGCCGCGCGAGAGCGCGACGGGGGCAGCACGCGCCGCCCCGCATTCAGGATATTGTAGCGTGTGGCTTTGACCCCTTGCGGACGGCCGGGCCGAGAGGGAAATAACCCCACCAGCGGCGGCGCTGCCGGGCGCGGTCGGGCGTCAAGGCCCGCCGGGCCCCGGAGCGCGCCGAGCACCCTAGAAGTCGAACGCCTTTGCAATGTCGCAGGCGCACACCAGGTTTGCGGCACCGTCCTGCGGTGTGGGCTGCTTGTTCACAATCACGAGGTCATCGCCCTGGAAGTACTGCACAAGGCCAGCCGCGGGATACACCACGAGCGAGGTCCCGCCCACAATGAGCATGTCGCAGGACTGGATGTCCTCGGCCGCGCCGATCAGGGTCTTCTCATCCAGCGACTCCCCATAGAGCACAACGTCGGGCTTGATGCGGCCGCCGCACTCCTCGCAATGTGGCACACCTGTGGTGCCCATGATCCACTCGGCCGAGTACACGTGCCCGCAGCGCTGACACACGTTGCGGTGCACCGAGCCGTGCAGCTCGTAGACGCGCTTGGAGCCCGCCGCCTGGTGCAGGCCGTCGATGTTCTGCGTGACCACGGCGGTAAGCTTGCCCTCGCGCTCGAGCTCGGCGAGCTTGTAGTGCGCCTGGTTGGGCTTGGCTCCCAGGGCAATCATCCACGTGCGGTAGAAATCGAAGAACTCCTCGGTGTGCGTGAGATAGAACTCGTGGCTCAGCATCTCCTCGGGCGGATACTTGAACTTCTGATGGTACAGGCCGTCCTCACTCCGGAAGTCGGGGATGCCGCTCGCCGTTGAGACCCCCGCCCCGCCAAAGAACACCACGCGCTTGGCACACCTGACCCTCTCGGCCAGCTCTTGGGCTGCCTCGCGCGCATCAGAGATCACCTTTGCACCCGACATGGCGTACTCCCTCGACGAATGGGTAGAAGAACAGTTCCGATGCTAGCACCGAGAGGAGTGGTTTCCATGACCGACCAGCCGCAACGCGAGGATGATACTGCCGAGCACGTGGCCGAGAAGCCCCAGGCCACCCAGCCCGAGGGCGGGATCGCGGATGTGCGCGAGACGACGCCGGAGCCAGCTGCCCCTCTCGCACCCCTCGAGAACAACGTGCACAACTGCGCCCTGGTGATCGAGGGTGGCGCCATGCGTGCAAGCTACGTCTCGGGCCTGGTGAACGTTCTTCTCGAGCAGGGCATCTACTTTGACTACGTCTGTGGCATCTCGGCAGGCTCGACCGTCGCCACCAACTACGTCTCGCGCGACATGGTGCGCACCAAGCGCTCGTTCGTCGACTTTGCGGCAAACCCCCAGATGGGCGGGTTAAAGTCTTTCCTCAACCGTCGCGGCTTCTTCAACGCAGACTACGACTACCTGGGCTGCATCGAGGATGGCTCGATGCCGTTTGACTGGCAGACGTTCCAGGCCAACCCAGCGCGCGTGCGCATCCAGGCGTTCCAGCGCGACACCGGGCGCACCGTTGTGTGGGGACGCGACCACATGCAGACGCTCGAGGACCTCATGGCGTGCGTGCGGGCAAGCTCCACCATGCCGGGCATCATGAGGCCCATCGAGGTCGACGGCCAGGTCATGCTCGACGGGTCGCTGGGCGCAGGTGCTGGCCTTCCCAACCACATCGCCGAGGACGACGGCTTCGAGAAGCTCTTTGTCATCACGTCTCGCCCCGCGGGGTACCGTAAGGGCGAGCTCTCGGCCGTCAGGCGCCGCGGCGTCATCCACATGATGAAGGACCACCCCTACGCGAGAAACGCCATGCTCACACGGCCCGAGCGCTACAACGAGGAGCTTGCGCACCTGGAGGAGCTGGAGAAGTCCGGCCGCGCGCTGGTGGTGAGGCCGCGCGAGATGCCTGTCTCGCGCACCACACGCGACGTCAAGGAGCTTGAGCACGCCTACCTGCTTGGGCACGAGCAGGGCATTGCCGAGCTGCCGCGCTGGCGCGAGTTCCTGTTTGGCGAGTAGGGCGTAGCGCTGGGGTCCCAGCAGGCAGCGCGGGGTTCTCGCCCTGCTGGGGCGGGCTTCTCGCCCGACTGCCTTTGGCCTCCCCCTATAATCCAGACGATAAAACGTCTTACGGGAGGTCCTGATGGAGCTTGAGAGCAACGTCTTTGATTGCGCGCTGTGTTTTGAGGGAGGCGGCTACCGCGCCAGCTACACCGCGGGATTTGCCAACGTCCTGCTCGAGAATGGCGTGTACTTTGATTTTGTCTGCGGAATCTCGGCGGGCGCCAGCCACACGGTGGACTACCTGAGTCGCGATCAGGCACGTGTGCGCGACGCGTTTATCGCCCTGGCCGACCAGCGACCCAAGGCGGGCGGCGTGCGCTCGATGCTCATGGGGCACGGCTACTTCAACGCAGACTACGACTACGTGGGTGCGGCGCTCGAGGGCTACATGCCCTTTGACTTTGAGACCTTCGCGGCCAACCCCGCGCGGCTGGCCATCCAGAGCTTCGAGGCGGACACGGGCAAGTCCGTGGTGTGGGACAAGTCCGTCATGGGCGCGGCCATCCCTATGATGGAACACGTGCGCGCCAGCTCGACGCTTCCTGGCGTCATGAAGCCCATCGAGGTAGACGGCCACGTGATGTATGACGGCGGCCTGGGTGAGGGCGCGGGACTCCCCACGCACATGGCCGAGGACGCGGGCTTTGAGCGCCTGGTCATGGTGTGCACACGGCCGGCAGGCTACCGCAAGGTGGCGCCCACAAACCGCGAACTGAGGGTCTACCACGTTATCTCGCACGGCAACGAGGCCGTTGAGGCAGCGCTTGCCACGCGCTGGCAGCGCTACAACGACGCTATGGACCACCTGGAGCGCCTCGAGCGCGAGGGGCGCGCGTGGCTCTTCAGGCCAGACGTGATGCCCGTGCGCTCCACCACCATCGACAAGCCCAAGCTCGAGGAATCCTACGCCATGGGGCACGAGCAGGCCGAGAGGGACTTCCCGCGCATGATGGAGTGGCTCCGCGGATAGCAGGGCGGGGTCGACGCTAGGCGTCCTCCGCGCCTACAAGGGCAAGCAGATCTGCCGGGCACAGCGCCGGCACGGGGGCGTGGCGGATCAGAGCCTGATCCGAAGTCACGAGCCAGTCTGCCTTCGAACGAGTTACCGCTGCCATGACCAGGCAATCCTCGACATCGTGGTGGACACGCAGGTAGCGTTCGGCAAGCCACAGGTCGGATTCATCTGCCCCAACAGCCGTGGCAATGGTTCGCAGGTTTGCCAAGCAGTCCAGCGAGAAAGCCCTAGCAACGGCCGCGGCCTCTTGGTCCACCTGACGTCCTATACGCCTGAACTGCTCTTTTGCGCTTGCCTGCAGAACGTACGCAAGGTCCTGGAGCGAGCCCATCGCATAGAGCAGATGGACCTCCGCCTGCTGGGCATACGTGAGCAGGCGCGTGGCATCTTCATGCCCCGTCCTAAACGGCAGGTAATTGTCGAGCCAGACGTTGGTGTCCAGCAATAGTGCGTGTGGTAATGCGCTCACTGAGCATCGCCGCCAAAGCGCTCGAGCAGCTCCTTCTCGAGCAGCTCTTCATCCGAACTGCGCGGGACGACGTTCACCATAGAAGTACTAGCATCCAGGCCCAAACGAGTGCAGGCAGCCGAAAAGAGTCCCCATCCCTGATTGAGGGGGTTCTCGCCGCTACTTGCTCCTGCATGTGCCGGTGATGCGGCGCTGGAGGCGAAGAGTTTCTCGAGGGCACTGATACCCGCAGGCCCAGACGCCGCAAGCCTCCACACGGTGCGCACTGCCTGGGTTGGGCTCACGCCCATAGCTGCCAGACCAGCATCGCCGGCATCTCTCAGTGGCTTGTCCATGCGGACGTTGACCTGCACGGATACCGCGGTGTTTGACATACGCCACCTCCAATATCTAGATTGTTAGACAGTATAGCACGTTGCGCTGCACCAGCCGTACTACCCATATGTGCTACGCTCTGAGAAGCATTTACGCTACCAGACAAACCCGTGCGGCCATGCGCCGCACGTATCGAAAAAAAGAGGACGCATCATGGCAGACACCACCCGCAGCCTGCGCTTTGTTTCATGGAACGTCAACGGCCTGCGCGCCGTACTTAAGAAGGAACCCAGCTTCACCCAGATCTTCGACACGCTGGGCGCGGACATCTTTGCCGTGCAGGAGACCAAGCTCCAGGAGGGGCAGGTCGAGCTCGACCTCCCCGGCTACCACCAGTACTGGAGCTATGCCGAGCGCAAGGGCTACTCGGGCACAGCCGTCTTCACGCGAGAGGAGCCGCTGCAGGTGGTGTGCAAGATCGGCTCGCCCGTGGCGGACGACGAGGGTCGCGTGTGCGCGCTCGAGTTCCCCAATCTGTGGTTTGTCGACGTGTACACCCCCAACTCCAAGAACGGGCTTGCGCGCCTGGACGAGCGCATAGAGTGGGACGCGCGCTACCGCGACTTCCTGGCCGAGCTTGCCCGCGACAAGCCGGTTGTGACCTGCGGCGACTTTAACGTGGCGCACGAGGAGATCGATCTTGCCCGCCCGGACGACAACCACGAGAACGCGGGCTTCTCGGATGCCGAGCGCGAGAGCTTCACCAAGCTGCTGGAGAGCGGGCTCGTCGACACGTTCCGCGAGCGCCACCCCAATCTGGCCGGCGCATACAGCTGGTGGAGCTATCGCATGCGCGCCCGCGAGCGGGGCATTGGCTGGCGCATCGACTATTTTCTGGTTTCTCCGCAGCTCATGCCCAAGGTGACCGGCACGGCCATTCTCGACAACGTGTTTGGCTCCGACCACTGCCCCATCGAACTTGAGTTGGAGCTGTAGGGCCGGCACTGGCTCTGGGTACGTCGTCGCTCCAACTTGCGTGCGCTGCCGGGCTAATTTCAGACGTTTTTCCTGTGAATTACACGGTTATGTGTCGGATTTTAGCCCGTCGGCGCATGCAGAGACGAACAGGGCGCCGGCGAGCCGGACAGCCCCGCCGCCAGGCCATGTCCCTACGCCAGGCCCAGCATCATCCCAATGGCGTGCACGATAAACGCGACCACCCATGCCACACCGCACTGGAGCAGCACCACATACAGCGCGTAGCGGCCGTTGAGCTCGTTGCGCACTGCGGTGATGGCCGCCACGCACGGCGTGTAGAGCAGTACAAACACCAGGAACACAAAGGCCGTGAACGGCGTGAAGAGCGTGGCCAGGGCGGCCGGCGTATCGCCCACAAGCACGGTGAGCGTGGCCACAACGGACTCCTTGGCGGCAAAGCCAGTCACCAGTGCCGTGGAGGCGCGCCAGTCGCCAAACCCAAGCGGTGCAAAGATGGGCGAGATGGCCGAGCCCATGATTGCCAGCAGGCTCTGTGACTGATCGGCCACCATGTTGAGGCGCACGTCGAAGGTCTGCAGAAACCAGATGGCAACGCTGGCCAGGAAGATGATCGTGAACGCCCTGGTGAGGAAGTCCTTTGCCTTGTCCCACGCCAGGCGCAGCGTGGTTGCGGCGCTGGGCATACGGTAGTTCGGCAGCTCCATCACAAACGGCACGGGCTCGCCCTTGAACGCCGTGTGCTTGAGGACCAGCGCCACCAGCACGCCCACCAGCATGCCAATCACGTAGAGTGAGACCATCACGAGCGGCGCGCCCTTTGAGAAGAACGCGGCGCACAGCAGGGTGTAGACCGGCAGCTTGGCAGAGCAGCTCATGAACGGCGTGAGCATGATGGTCATCTTGCGGTCGTGCTCCGAGGGCAGCGTGCGTGTGGCCATGATGGCCGGCACCGAGCAGCCAAAGCCCACCAGCATGGGCACAAAGCTGCGGCCGGAGAGGCCAATCTTTCTCAGCAGCTTGTCCATAACAAAGGCCACGCGCGCCATGTAGCCGGAGTCCTCGAGGATCGACAGCAGGATGAACAGCGTCACGATGATGGGCAGAAACGAGATGACCGTGCCCACGCCGGTTATCACGCCGTCGATGACCAGCGAGTGGATCACGGGGTTCACGTCGGCGGCGGTGAGCGCGGAGTCGATGGCGTCGGAAGCGGCACTCACGCCTGTGGCCATGAGGTCCGAGAGGTTGCCGCCAATGAGGTCGAAGGTGAGCCAGAACACCACGATCATGATGCCAATGAAGCACGGGATGGCGGTGAAGCGCCCCGTAAGCACACGGTCGATGCGCGAGGAGCGCTCGTGCTCGCGGCTCTCCTGCGGCTTCTTGACGCAGCGGGCGCAGATGGCCTCGATGAACGAGAAGCGCATGTCGGCGAGAGCCGCAAGGCGATCGGAGCCGGACTCCTCCTCCATCTGGGAGATGATGTGCTCCATGGCGTCAAGCTCGTTCTTCTCGAGGCCAAGTGCTTTGATGACCAGCTCGTCGCCCTCGATGAGCTTGGTCGCGGCGTAGCGGTCGGGCAGGCAAGCGCGCTCGGCGTGATCGGAGACAAGCTCTCCAATGGCGTGGATGCAGCGGTGCACGGCGCCGCCGTCAGGTCCGTCCGGGCGGCAGAAGTCGATACGCCCCGGGCGCTCGCGGTAGCGGGCCACGTGGATGGCGTGCTCCACCAGCTCGTCTACGCCCTCGTCCTTGGCGGCCGAGATGGGCACCACCGGCACGCCCAGGAAGGACTCCAGGGCGTTCACGTCCACGGAGCCGCCGTTCTCAGTGACCTCATCCATCATGTTGAGGGCGATGACCATGGGAACGTCCAGCTCCATGAGCTGCGTGGTGAGGTAGAGGTTGCGCTCGATGTTGGTGGCGTCAACAATGTTGATGATCGCATCGGGCTTGGAGTCGATGATGAACTGGCGGCTCACGACCTCCTCGCCCGTGTAGGGCGAAAGCGAGTAGATGCCCGGCAGGTCTGTGACCGTGGCCTCCGGATGGCTGCGCATCTGGCCATCCTTGCGGTCCACGGTGACGCCGGGAAAGTTGCCCACGTGCTGGTTGGAGCCTGTGAGCTGGTTGAAGAGTGTGGTCTTGCCGCAGTTCTGGTTGCCTGCCAGCGCAAACGAGAGGGGCTTGCCTGCGGGCACCACCCCTCCTGCCGCGCGGGGACGCAGCTTGTTCTCGCCAATGGCCGGGTGGCTCGTCACGCCAGACGCCACCTGCAGGCGGACCTTCTCGTGCGCATCATGGACGTTCTCGAGCGAGATCTGGGCTGCGTCCGCCGCGCGGATGGTGAGCTCGTAGCCGCGCAGGCGAATCTCAAGCGGGTCACCCATGGGCGCGTACTTGACCATGGTGACCTCGGTGCCCGGCGTGAGGCCCATATCAAAGATGTGCTGGCGCAGGGACTTCTCTTCGCAATCCACCGAGCTGACGATGGCGTCCTTGCCGATCTCGAGCGCGTCGAGTGTCATATCTCTCCTTGCGATAGCCGCCAGGCGTGGGCGCCATGCGGCCGATTGGGGCATTCAGTCTGTTTAGGCTAACTTTACCCCGTTTAGAGAGCGCATGCACTGTCGAGAAGGTCTTTCCTACTCCGCCATGGGGCCAATCACGGATTCGACAACGCCGGCAAAGGTAGCGGCGTCCCGGCAGGCCACGAGTTCCTGCGGGAAGTGCACCTCGTTGAGCAGGGCATCTGCTGCCTCATGATGGCCCACGAGCGACGAGACGTGCGCATCCGAGCCAAACGAGATGCTCACACCCAGCTCCGCGCAGCGCTCGACAATCTGGCGGCAGCGCTTGTAGGAGCCCGCGCGCTTCTGCGCAATAAGGCTCGACTCGTTGACCTCGATGAGCTTGCCGTGCTCCTTCACGGCGCCAAGCACCGTGTCTATATCAAAGTCTAGGCCGGTGCGGCCAATGTGGCCCAGGATAAGCACCTTGGGGTCTTCAAGAACGCGCAGGTACATGCGCGTGACCTGCTCGCGCGAGGCACCCTCGGTGAAGTCCTTGTTGTGGACGCTCGCAATCACATAGTCGCACTGCTCAAAGGCCATCTTCTTGAGGTTGTGCGGACGGCGGTACGCGCTGCCGTTGATACCCTTCTCGAAGAAGATGTCATGCCCAAAGATGTCGCCGTCGAGGTCGATGATGTCCGCCTCGCATCCGCGAAGCAGGCGCACCCCATGCCACCTGCGCGGCCACGCCCACAGGTTGAGAAAGTACTGCCAGTCCTGAACGGTCTGCTGGGCAAACAGCATCCTTGAGTAATGGTCCGTGACGCCGAGAAGCTCCATCCCCTGGGCGGCCGCGGCGCGCACGTCCTCCTCGAGCGTCGAGTACGCGTGGCGCGAGAAGAGCGTGTGACAGTGCGTGTCGCAGAGGATCTGCCTGCCGGAGACGGGCCGGGGCGCCACGGGGGCAGCGGCCTGCGCGGTTGCCGGCGCCGGCGCGGCAGCGTTCGGGCGGCCAAGGCCAAACGACGTTCGGGGCGAGGCTTGGTAGGCGTCACAAGCGGCGCTGTCCTTCTCGACCGCACGCATCTTCTCGCCAGGGCGCTCGCACACGTTGCGCGTGCGCACGATGCCCGTGCGCTCCCCAAAGAAGATGCAGCCTCCGCAGGTGTTTCCAGACGTGCGAGACGCCATGCCTTTCCCCTCCCGGCAGATTTGACCGAGCGGGCGCACACCCAACGTGGGAGCGCGCCCGCCGCGGCGTTTACTTGTAGCTCTCGGCCAGCTTCTTCCACGCGGGCATCGAGTTCACGATGGTCTCGTAGCTCACGCAGTAGCCAATGCGCACCCAGCCCGTGCAGCCAAAGCTGTCGGACGGAACGGGCAGCAGTTCGAGGGCCTTCGCGCGCTCGAAGAAGGCGTTGGCGTCGGGCTCCAGGGCCTTGACCCACAGGTAGAAGGCACCCTGCGGCTCGATGTAGTGGTAGCCAAGCTCGGAGAGGCCACGGGTGAGCGCCTCGCGGTTGCGCGTGTAGGCCTCGACGTCCGACGGCACGTCGCAGCAGTCCGCAACCACGCGCTGGAAGAGCGCGGGCGCGCAGACAAAGCCCAGCGAGCGGCCGGCACCGGCGATTGCGTAGACCAGGCGGTCGTGGTCGGGGTTGGTGGGCGGCACCAGCACCCAGCCAATGCGCTCGCCGGGAAGCGAGAGGCTCTTGGAGTACGAGTAGCACACCAGCGTGCGGTCGTAGATCGCCGGGACCCAGGGCACCTCCACGCCGTAGGAAATCTCACGGTAGGGCTCGTCGGCCACGAGGTAGATGGCCGTGCCAAGGGCGTCCTCGCGCTCGTGCAGGACGTCCGCAAGCGCGGCGAGGTTCTGCGCCGAGTAGACCGAGCCAACGGGGTTGTTGGGCGAGTTGATCACCACGGCCTTGGTGCGTGGCGTGACGGCGGCACGCACGGCTTCGGTGTCGATCTGGAAGGTCTCCGAATCCGCCATGACCTCGATGCAGGTGGCGCCGGCGGTCTCGATCCACACGCGGTACTCGGGGAAGTACGGGGCAATCACGATGACTTCGTCGCCGGGGTTGACCACCGCGTGGAAGCTGATGGAGAGCGACGCCGCCGCACCGCAGGTGAGGTAGAGGTCGTCGGCGGCAGCGGTGTTCTCGCCATAGCGGCGGCAGAGCGACGCGGCGAGCTTCTCGCGAACAAAGGTCAGGCCAGCGGCCGGGGTGTAGCTGTGGAGCTGCGTGGGCGGCAGCTGGAGCGAGCGCTCGATGGACTCGCGAACCGCGTCCGGCGAGGGGATCGACGGGTTGCCCAGGCTGAAGTCAAAGACGTTCTCAGCGCCAATCTGCGCCTTGCGCGCGGCGCCGTAGGCGGCAATCTCGCGGATGGACGACTTGGACGCCCCGTAGGCGTAGTTCTTCTCGTTAATCGTCATTGGTGTTCCTCTCTGTGGGGTCTTGCTCGGGGGCGTCGGGCGCGGGGGCGTCGGACTCGGTGGCCGCACCATCCGCGGGCTTCTCGGCCTTCTCGGGATGCTTTGCCAGGTACTCGTCCCACGTGCCGTCAAGCAGCGCGTTCACGGCCTCGCCCTCGACGGTCTCGCGCTGGAGCAGGACCTCGGCCATGGTCTCCATCTGGGCGCGACGCGCCTCCAGGACCTCGCGGGCGCGGGCGTGGGCCTCGCGCATGATGTGCTCGACCTCGTCGTCGATGCGCTTTGCGGTCTCGGCCGCGTAGTCGTTGTGCTGGGCGTAGTCGCGGCCAAGGAAGACCTCGTGCTGCGCCTCGCCAAAGACCTGCGTGCCCAGTTCCTCGCTCATACCGTAGCGCGTGACCATCTCGCGGGCCAGCTTGGTGGCGCGCTCGAGGTCGTTGCTCGCGCCGGTGGTGATGTCGTCGCAGAAGAGCTCCTCGGCCGTGCGGCCGGCGAGCAGCACGGCAATCTGGTCGAGCATGCCGTCGCGCGTCTCGAGGAAGTGGTCCTCCTCGGGCATCTGCATGGTGTAGCCCAGTGCCTGGCCACGGCTCACAATCGAGATCTTGTGCACCGGGTCGGAGTTCTCGAGCACGTGGCCGACAAGCGCGTGGCCGCTCTCGTGGAACGCTATGACGCGGCGCTCCTTCTCGGTGATCACGCGGCTCTTGCGCTCGGGGCCGGCAATCACGCGCTCCATGGCCTCCTCGACCTCGTCCTGGCCGATCTTCTCCTTGTGCCTGCGCGCGGCGAGAAGTGCGGACTCGTTCATGAGGTTTGCGAGGTCTGCGCCGGTGAAGCCCGGCGTGATCTTGGCGATTGCGGCAAAGTCCACCGTGCTGTCAAAGGGCTTGTTGCGCGCGTGAACGCGCAGGATCTTCTCGCGCCCCTTGACGTCCGGGCGGTCCACGGTCACGCGGCGGTCAAAGCGGCCGGGACGCAGCAGCGCCGGGTCGAGGATGTCCGGGCGGTTGGTTGCGGCAATGAGGATGACGGCCGAGTTGTCCTCGAAGCCGTCCATCTCTACCAGCAGCTGGTTCAGGGTCTGCTCGCGCTCGTCGTGGCCACCGCCCAGGCCGGCTCCGCGCTGGCGTCCCACGGCGTCGATCTCGTCGATGAAGATGATGCAGGGCGCGGCTGCCTTGGCCTGCTTGAAGAGGTCGCGCACGCGGCTTGCGCCCACGCCCACGAACATCTCCACGAAGTCAGAGCCGGATATCGAGAAGAACGGCACGCCCGCCTCGCCTGCCACGGCCTTGGCAAGCAGCGTCTTGCCCGTGCCCGGAGGGCCCACGAGAAGCACGCCGTGCGGGATCTTGGCGCCCATCTTCTGGTAGCGCTCGGGCTCGCGCAGGAAGTCGCGGACCTCCTTGAGCTCCTCTACCGCCTCGTCGATGCCCGCCACATCGGAGAACTTGACCTTGGGGCGCTCATCCTCGGTGGTCTGCGCCTTGGTCTTGGCGAAGTCCATCGTGCGGCCGTTCTGCTCGCTCATGCGGCGCATGTAGTACACAAAGACGCCCACGAGAAGCAGCGTGGGCACAACCGAGAGCAGGATGGTCTCCCAGGCGCTGCCGTCCGAGGTGTCGATGGTGAACGACGTCTCGGAGTGCTTGGCCATGAGCTCTTCCAGCGAGTCCGCTCCCACGTAGTAGCTCTTGAACTTCTGGAGCTTGGACTTGTCGCCCAAGTCGTCCTCGCTCGTCCAGTAGTCACCCGAGATGCTGCCGTCCGAGGTCTTGAACGTCACCGAGCTCACGCGGTCATCCTTGACCGCGGTCACGAACTCGTTGGTTGCCAGCGTGTCCACGGTGTCCGAGGAGGAAAGCGGGCTCTGGCCGGTGGAGAAGGCCAAATACGCCACGATCGCCACAATGATGAGCAGCGTTACCAGGAAGCTGCGCTGGTTCTGCGGACCGCGGTTGTCACCTCCCGGTGTGGGGAGCTTGTCGAGCGGGTTGTTGTCTGACACGAAAACGTCTCCTTGCGATTGCTTTCCGAGGCCGGGGCGCTACTAGGAGTAGACCTCAGGCTTGAGGATGCCCACGTAGGGCAGGTTGCGGTAGCGCTCGGCGTAGTCGAGGCCGTAGCCCACCACAAAGGCGTCGGGCACGTGCGCGCCCACGTAGCGCGGGGTGACGGCCGGCGTGTGGTTTGGGATGTCCTTGATCGAGAAGGCCGCAATCTCGATGGACGCGGGTTTTCTCGACTGTAGGAGCTTTACCAGGTAGGACAGGGTGAGGCCAGAGTCGAGAATGTCCTCGGCCACAATGATGTGGCGCCCCTCGACCTTGGTGTCGAGGTCCTTCACGATGCGCACCACGCCCGAGCTCTTTACGCCGTCGCCGTAGCTGCTCACGGCCATGAAGTCCACCGAGCACGGCACGGTGATGGCGCGCATGAGGTCTGCGGTGAAGACGAAGGCGCCGCGCAATACGGCCACGATGAGCGGGTTCTTGTCGGCGTAGTCCTCGGAGATCTGGCGCCCCATGCGGGACACGATCCGGCGGATGTCCTCCTCGCTCAGGACGACGCTCTCCACGTCCGGATGCATCTCTGCCATTGCGATCCTCCACTCCCGACGGGCGCTCGCCGCACTTCTCGGCCCGCGCGCCGTCTATGCTGTTCGGAGACTCAATTCTAGCAAGTGTGAGGTGCGTGGCGTGCATCGCGCACGCTCGTCGGCCCTGATTCCTGCAACCCACACCACGGGGCCGGTGGGCGAGGTGCGCACCACGGGCACCAGCGGGCGCTCGGCCGCCGGGATGCGGGCCTCGTTGAGAAGGTCCGACACCTTCTTTGACTGGCCGTGCATGCCCAGGGGGCACAGGACGTCGCCAGGGTGCGGGGAGTCAACCCAGAGCCGGCCGCCCAGGTTGGCGTCAATGCCGCACGCAGAAGCATCGAGAAGAACCGAGGTGCCGGCCCACTCGCGGCCGTGCGAGAGGGCAAGCGCCGGGATGTCCGCACCGTCCGGCGCCGGGAGGAGGCGCGCCGAGAGGTGCGCGGGAGCGCGTCCCGGGCGGGGATCGCCGAGCGGGAGCTCGCCGGGGACCTCGAGCCAGCCGGCAAAGTCGTGGGCCTTTGGCGCGCTGGCGCGCAGGAAGAGCAGGCCGTACTCCACGCGGGCGTCCACGCCCATGGGGACGGACGCAGACCCCGCGCCCGCCGCAACAAGCGAGAGAACCTGGGCAATGTGGCGCGCCTCGAGCCGGGCGTCAGGGCAAACCGCGAGAATCGCCGCGCGCGCCACGCGCCGGGCGATTGCTACCTCGCAAGCCGAGAGACGCGCGGCGTCCAGGGCCAGGGCTCCCTCCCCCGTGCGGCGCGTGAGGTCGCGCAGAGTGCGCGCGGCAACGGCGGTGAGGTAGGCGTCCTCGTCCGAGAGGATGTCGCAGGTGGTCGAGAGGCTTGCCACCACGCGCGGGTTTCTCCGCTCGAGCACCGGCATGACCTCGTGGCGCACGTAGGCGCGCAGGTAGCGGGTGTCAGCGTTTGTATCGTCCTCGCGCCACACGATGCCGCGCATGCGCAGGAACTCGCAGAGCTCGTCGTGCGTGCGGTCGAGCAGCGGGCGCACCACGCGGTTGCGGCGGCGTGGGATGGACGAGAGGCCCGAGGCGCCGGTGCCACGGATGGCGTTCATCACGAAGGTCTCGGCGCGGTCGTTGGCCGTGTGAGCAGTGAGGATGCGCGCAGCCGAGCGGGGCGTACCGAGCTGGGCCGAGAGCTCATTGGCCAGGCGGGTGGCCTCGCTGTAGCGCACCTCTCGGCCGGCATTCTCCACGTTGCCGTCCGGCGAGGCCGCGGCCAGCGCGGCCACGTCCACGCGGCGGATGGTACAGGGAATGCCGTAGCGGGCCGCGAGGTCGCGAACGAACTCCTCGTCCTCGTCGGCGTCGATGCCGCGCAGGCGGTGGTTCACGTGGAGCACGTGGAGGCGCTCGCGGGCGATGCGGGCGCGGCCGCGGCCGTCCTCAATGTCGAGCGCGGAGGTTGCCGCCAGCACCAGGAGGGCCGTGGAGTCCGCGCCGCCAGAGACCATGAGCACCACGGGCGCGCGCAGGGCGTCGTCGGTGCTGCGGGACGGGCGCTCGAAGGGACTGGCGGCACCGGCGTCTCCCGAGCCGTATCTGCGAGCAACGCTTGGCATGTGCGGAGTCCTCCCTTCGGTGCGTGCGACGGCGCGGGGTGCGGGGTGCGGGCGCGCGGCGCGATTACGCGCACGATTCTACCCCGTCGCACCCCGCGGCCAACGGCGACCGCCCGGCCCGCCCCCCTCGAAAGTGAACACGTTTTCAATTGCAACAACATCGCGCCTCTCGCTAACTGGGGCTTTAGTCGCATCATCCCTGCTGGATTGAATTCGTGTTCACTTTTTCACTGGGCAGCGCTGGGCAGCGGCGGCGTAGAACAGCGACGGCAATGGCGCACGCCAGGGCGTGTCATTGTGGCGGAACGATGTAATTTCTCGCATGGTCACATAACGTCATTCTCCCGCCCAAAAGTACCTCTCAGACGAGAAATTCTGGCCTCCACTGACCTACGTTCTGACAGGCTTCTTGCACGAAAAGCCCCCGGAGACACACCTCGGTAGCCTTTTTCTCACCCTAACCGTCAATTTTGGCCCTCTGACCCCAAAATCACTTGCACCAATCTGACACCAGAAAAGCGAACACGTTTTCAATCGCCGTGGCGCATGCACGTTGTCCAACTGGGCTTTTACAAAAATTGGGGTCCGCTGATTGAAATCGTGTTCACTTTCGAAGGCGGGCCCGGGGCGGGAGATGACATAACCTCTCGGCACGCGTCTGCGCGTAGCGAATGCGACGAGAAACGCCGGCAATCCGTCGTCGGAGGGAGCGAGGATGAGAATCACGTTCGACAAGCTCACGGCCCTGCACATCCTTCGCATCTGGCGGAGCTCGGGACGCACGCTCGCCGCAGATCGACACGGCCTCGAAGCGTCCGTGGTTGCCCCGCGTAAGTACTGGACGCGGCGCCGGATTAACGCGTGCCTGGAATCCGTGGACACCAACCTTTCCAACGTGCACGGGCGTGTGCAGGTGATGGTTCCGCGGCCAGGGGCACGCATTCGCTCGCGATCGGCGAGAAACACCGTGTACGTGCGCGGTTTGCCGACAAACCCCATCATCGAACTTGGCAGCCTGGTCCGAATCCCCTGTCCTGAGCTGCTCTTCATTGAGCTCGGAGCCATCATGTCTCCAGCCGCACAGCTTCTCGTGGGCCTCGAGCTTTGCGGGCGATTCTCGCGCGACGCCCGCGACCCGCGCGACGGCACCACCACGTTTGGCATCAAACCAGTAACCACAGCTGATAAAATCCGGTCGTATATCTCGGCAGCTCATGATTTTGCGGGACTTGAGCAGAGTCGCAGAGTAGCAGAGTGGCTCATGGACGAGGCATGGTCTCCGCAGGAGGCACTTCTCAACGGGCTTGCGCGCATGCCGCTGCACGAGCTTGGATACGAACTGGGAGAACTGCAGCTTAATCCCAGGTATATTGTGCGTGGGTCGCTCCTTTCGCTTGTGGACAAGAGAAGCCGCGTTCCTGACTCGCTCGTGAGAGGCACCCACGTTGGTTTCAACTATGATGGCGGGCCCCACTTTGGAGAGGGTACTCCCGGCACGGCTGGGACCGGGCTTCTCGACAGCAATGCAGCCAACAACATGCGCGAGGCAGTCGTTGCTGACAAGCGACGTGACCGCGACCTGCTGGTGCAGGGGCTCTCGGTTCTCCCCGTCACCAAGGAAGACTTCTACGAGCGCGGCGGGATCGACCGCGTAATGCTGCAGGCGATGTCGCTTCTCGAGCGCGTTTGCCAGCGTGACTACTCAAAGCACAGGCGCGCGCTGAGAATGCCGAGGCTTGCGGAGGAGCGCCAGCGGCTCATTTGGTCCCTGCTCCCGGGACGGCGCGGAAGGGAGCTAAGCCAAGAGCTGGCCCGATGCGAGCCGCCCGAGGTAACGATCGAGGATTACGACATCACTTTTGAAAACGGCAAGATGACAATAACGCGCCTGTAGGACTAGAGCGCGAGAAGGCCGGCAAGCTACGGCCGGCGGGCCATCTGAGCAGCCAGCCCGCAGCCCAGGCTGCCGCCCGCACCCGGCTGGCTGCTACACCCAACTGGCCGCTACGCCCCAAGCCACGATCCCTTGCCGCCTCGAAAAAGTGAACACGTTTTCAATCGCGGCATTGTGGCGCCTCTCGGCAACAGGTCTTTTTCCAAGCCATACCAGCCGATATTGAATTCGTGTTCACTTTCGGGCCTTGGGCGAGGGGCGCTGACGGGCTGGCGCGGTGCTGCTACGCTGTCCGCTGCGCAACGCCACCACGTAACACCGCGGCGCGCAAAACGCGCCGCCCTTAACCAACCACCGAGAGGAACCGCCGCATGACCCCACAGATCCACCTGCACGTCCTGGCATCGGGTTCGAAGGGCAACGCTGCCGTGGTCGAGGGCCCCGCTGGCAGCCTCCTCATCGACGACGGCATCGCCCGCCGCACGCTCTTGGCGCGCGCCAGCAAGCTGGGCGTCAACATGGGCGACGTCCGCGCGGTCCTTCTCACCCACGAGCACACCGATCACGTCTCTGGCCTGCCGGTCTTTGCCAACCACTTTGACGGCCCGCTCTTTGCGACGGCCGGTACCATCTCCGCGCGCGAGCGCCTCTCGCAGCTTCCGTTTGAGGTCATCAATCACACGGACGCGCTCGAGCTGTGCGGCATGCACGTGACCGTCTTCCCCACCAGCCACGACGTGGCGGACCCGGTGGGCTTTCGCTTCGCGACCACGGACGAGAACGGCGAGCTTGCGGACGCCCTGGGCTACTGCACCGACACGGGCGTGCTTACCGACGAGGCAGGCCAAGCGCTCACCGGCTGCCGCGTGCTCGCGCTCGAGTCCAACCACGACGAGCGCATGCTTGCCACGGGCCCCTACCCCGGCTACCTCAAGCAGCGCATCCACGGTCGCCAAGGGCACCTCTCTAACGCCCAGGCAGCCGACGCGTTGCAGGACCTTGTGACCAACGAGACCGAGGTCATCGTGGGTATGCACCTCTCGCACGAGAACAACCGGCCCAGTGTTGCGGTGCGCACGCTGGCCGCCGCCGTGGGCGCCGAGGCCACCAACGAAACGTTCACGGAGGCGCGCACGCCCGACGGCCACCTGACCGTCTGCGTCTCTGCCCAGGACGCGCCGCTCTCGGTGTGGTAAGTGTGATGTGGTAACGTGCCGCGCAGGAGTCGCGACCGCCGGGGCCGCACCGCGCGACCGCCGCGACCGCGCAACCGCCGCGACACCACCAACCACCGCACGACCGGGGAGGCGCCATGCGCATACTGCTCGTCGAGGACAACGCAGACATAGTCCGCACGCTCACGGAGCTTCTGCGCTCCGAGGGCTACGACGTCGAGGCAACCCCCAGCCAAAACGGGGCCATCGCCCTGGGAACGCGCGTCGAAAAGCCCTTTGACCTCGTGCTTCTCGACGTCACGCTGGAGCAGGGCAACGGCTTTGCCGTGTGCGGCGCGCTCAAGGAGGCCCGCCCGCACCTGCCCGTGGTCTTTCTCACCGCCTCGGACGACGAGTTCAACACCGTCGCCGGCCTCTCGATGGGCGCCGACGACTACATTGCCAAGCCCTTCCGCCCGCGCGAGCTGCTTGCACGCATCCGCACCGTGCTGCGACGCTCGCAGCCCACGCAGCACCTGCTGCACCTGGGAAGCGTCACCGTGGACCCCGCCCGCGCCCGCGCGACAAAAGACGGACGCGAGCTTGACCTCTCGGCAGTCGAGTACCGCCTGCTGCTGCTCTTTGCGAGCAAGGCGGGCGGCATCGTGACGCGCGACATGATGCGCGAGGCGCTCTGGGAGGACTCCGGCGCCTACGTGGAGGAGAACACCCTCTCGGTCTACATTCGGCGCCTGCGCGACAAGATCGAGGACGACCCCGCAAATCCGCAGCTCATCCGCACCGTCCGCGGCATGGGCTACCGCGCGGCGGAGTAACGCCATGCCCCGCGACCCCCGGTTCATCGCGCTTCTCGGCATTGGCGCAGCTGCGACCGCAGCCTGCTGTGCGGGCGCCTGGCTGCAAGCGGGCCCAGCCGCGGCGTCGTGGGTCCTCGCGTGCGGCGCCGCCCTGCTGGTCCTCTTCGCGGTTACAACCGCCCTGCGCTACCGCCGCATCGCCCAGCTCTCAGAGCGCCTGGACCGCGCGCTCTCTGGCGAGCGCGACGTGAGCTTCAAGGGCATGGGCGAGGGCGAGCTTGCCATTCTCGCCAGTCAGCTCGACAAGACCGTGACGCGGCTCGTGGTGGCAAACGAGGAGCTCGAGGCCGAGAAGCACGCGCTTGCCGACGCCCTGGCCAACATCTCGCACCAGCTGCGTACCCCGCTCACGTCGCTTGGCATCGAGCTGGAGCTCATGCGCAAGGCGGCGGCCACGCCCGAGGATGCCCAGCGCATGCGCGACTGCGGCCGAATGCTGGAGCAGCTGCAGTGGCTCGTCTCGTCCCTGCTCAAGCTCGCGCGCCTTGACGCCGGCGTGGTGCGGCTGGAGCGCCACCGCGTGGACGTATCTTCGCTGGTCAAGGCTGCGCAAGAGCCGCTGGCCGTGACCGCAGACCTTGCCGGCGTGACGTTCCAGGCCAAAGTGGAGCCGGACTGCTCCTTCATGGGCGACGCTGCCTGGACCCGCGAGGCCCTGACCAACGTGCTCAAGAACTGTGTGGAGCACACGCCCGCCGGCGGCACCGTAAGCATCACGGCCCACGAGGACGCCGTTGCCTGCCGCATCCGCATGGAGGACACCGGACCAGGCATTGCCGAGAAGGACCTGCCCCACGTCTTCGAGCGCTTCTACCACGGCACGAGCAACCCCGCCCGCCGCGACGAGGACGCGTGCAACCCCAGCGGCGTGGGCATTGGCCTCTCGCTGTCGCGCGCGCTGCTTGTGGCCCAGGGCGCCCAGATCACGGCATCCAACGCAAGCCCCACCGGCGGAGCCCGCTTTGACCTGGTCTTTCCCAAGGTGACGGTTTAGTCACGCGCCCGTCACGGCCGCGTGGTGGCCCAGGCTCACCATTGAGGCACAACCACAGGCAATCGAGGGGAGTGCCATGGACATCTTGAGCATCGAGCACCTCACAAAGGTCTACGGGACGGGGCCCGCCGCCGTGCGGGCACTCGACGACGTGAGCCTGACCATCGAGGCGGGCGAGTTCGTGGCCATCGTGGGCTCGTCCGGCTCGGGCAAGTCCACGCTCATGCACCTCATGGGCGGCGTGGACCGGCCCACCTCCGGCACGGTGCGCATGAACGGCGAGGACGTCTACAAGCGAACGGACGAGCAGCTCGCTGTCTTTCGCCGCCGCGAGGTGGGGCTGGTGTACCAGTTCTACAACCTCATCCCCGTGCTGGATGTTGAGGAGAACATCACGCTTCCGGTGCGCATGGACGGCCGCAAGGTGAACGAGCAGCGCCTGCACGCACTCGTCTCGTCCCTTGGCCTCAAGGGCTTTGAGCACCATCTGCCCAACCAGCTCTCGGGCGGCCAGCAGCAGCGTGTGGCCATTGGCCGGGCGCTCATGAACTCGCCGGCAATTGTGCTTGCGGACGAGCCAACCGGCAACCTGGACTCCAAGAACTCGGTCGAGATCATGCGGCTTCTGCGCTCGTCCAACCGCGACCTGCGGCAGACCCTCGTAGTGATCACGCACGACGAGGACGTGGCCCTCATGGCACCGCGCGTGATCGCCATCGAGGACGGGCGCGTGGTCTCCGACGAGCGCAGGGGGTGAGCCACGTGGGCGTCTTCACGAGCTACACCCTGCGGTCGCTCCGCAAGAACCGCACGCGCACCGTGGTCACCGTAGTTGGCGTGATCCTCTCGACGGCCCTGCTCACAGGTGTGGTTGCCACCGCCACGAGCATTGCCGCGGCACTTCTCGGCCGCACCATAGAGACCGAGGGGTCCTGGCAGGTCTACGACGATCTCCAGCCGGCCGAGGCAGACTCGGCCCTTGGCCGGCTGACGACGGACGCAAACGTGACCGCCGCCATGGATTCCCAGGTCGCAGGCTTTGCCTCGTACGCGAGCGACGCCAACCTGAGCACCACGCTGCTCGCCATCCAGACCGCGCCACGGGTACTCCGCGGCAGCGAGAGCCAAGCGCGCGGCCTCACCGTGATGCCCACCGTGCGCTCCGGCCGCGAGCCAGAGGCCGCAAGCGAGGTCATGCTGCCCGTCACGTTCTCTGGCGTCACACTCACGGACGACGGCTCGGGCGCAAGCGCCACCAGCGACGGTCCCATCGATCTGGGGTCCACCATCACACTGCCCCTGGGAGCCGCGCTCGACGAGAACGGCCAGCTCAGCGCGCCCGCTGCCACTCGAAGCTACACCGTGGTGGGCTTCTACGTGCCGCAGCACTTTGAGAGAAACGACTTCACCGCCTTCGAGGAGGCGGGCACCACCGCGATTATCTCGGCAAACGACGTCTCGACCCCCATCTACACGCGCGCGTGGACGGATACGAACGGCCTCTCCACGCGTGACGCTATCAAGGGCTGGGCTGCACCCATCTTTGGCGAGGAGGACTACTACCTCCATGGGCGCCTGCTCGCGTTCCAGGGCATGGCCAGCTACGAGAGCACCACCATGGTGTCGCTGCGCGGAATGGTCGCCGTGGTTGGCGGGGTCATTGTGGTGGCCGCCATTGGAATGATCGGCAACTCCTTCTCGATTTCGGTTGCCGAGCGCACGCGCCAGTTTGGCCTGCTCTCCTCGCTGGGAGCGTCAAAGCGCCAGCTGAGAAGAACGGTGCTCATGGAGGCCGTGGCAATTGGCCTCGTGGGCATACCGGTGGGGCTTGCGGCAGGACTGGCCGGAGTTGCAGCAATGCTCAGCAGCTCAGCGCGGGCGTTTGACGCACTGCTGAGAAGCTCGCTCTCGGGGACCGCGCAGGGGATACCCCTGGTGATAAGCCCCGCCGTGGTGGCGGGCATGGCGGTGACGTCCTTCCTCGTGCTTCTCGCCAGCGCCTGGGCACCCGCGTGGCGCGCGAGCAGGGTCTCGGCAATCGACGCCATTCGCCAGCAGCAGGACGTGCGGCTCTCCAAGCACGCCGAACGCGCAATCGAGAAAGCCCAGGCCACCGGCATTGCGCCCAGAAAGCGGATGCTCGAGCGCATCGCGGGACTACCCGGCCTCCTGGCGAGCAGGAATCTCTCGCGCTCCAGCTCGCGGGGCCGCACCGTCGTGGTGTCGCTTGCGCTCTCGGTGGTGCTCATCGTGCTCTCCGGAGCCATCTCGCTCTACATGGGACGGACCATGGACATTGGCAACGACCTTGGCGCCACAAACCGCTCCGTCATCTCACTTACCGTCTACAACAGCCAAGAGGCCGACCAGGGCACCGTATCCAAGGCAACCCTGGGCCTTGTGCGAGACGTGCAGGGCATATCCGGCCAGGTAGATGGCCTCACGTCCAGCGCGCCCATCGTGAGCGGCGCCCTCGAGGCAACCCTTCCCGCGGGCAGCATCTCGGCCGAAGGCCGCACGTATCTCGCAGACTACAACGGCGACAACGAGAGCGCCGGTGCAGACGGTTCGTACGCAGGTTCCATGCTCGTCTCGTTTGTGGATGATGACACCTGGACCGCACTCTGCAAGAAAGCCGGCGCAAGCACCACGGCAGCGGACGGCACGAGCATGCCGGCACTCGCTCTCAACGTACTGGCGTGGATGGAATCGAGCAGCGTGAGAACGGTGGCCCCGTTCGGCTCGCCCACCAGCGCCACGGTCTACGAGTTGCGCGACCTGCAGTCGACCCTGCTCCTTGACTCGGGCGGCGGCGCTCTGGTCCAGACATGGGAGAACACGGGCAACGGAACAGGCGGAACGCAGAGCCGGACCAGCATCGAGGATGCAGTCGTGGACTCCGGCAGCATCACCTTTGTGGGCACGCTTGACTCGCTGCCAGAGCAGCTTGGCGACACGAGCCTTACGTCCTCCTCGATGCTCGCGATGGTGATGCCGCGCTCGGCGCTCGAGGCGCACCCCAATCTCTTCTCCGCGACAAGCGTCGTGGTGCCCTTCTCGCTTGACGAGGGCGCCGACCCCTTTGACACCGGCAACGCCCTTGAGGAGGCCGCCAACGCGACGATAAGCGGCAGCGCCACGGCATATGTGAACAACAACGTGGCCGAGAGGGAGTCGACCGACGCCGTTGTTGGCCTCTTCAAGCTCCTTGTGATGATCTTCTCGGTGGTGTGCCTGCTCATCGCCGTGGCCAACGTGTTCAACACGCTTTCCACGAGCATCATCCTTCGCACGCGCGAGTTTGCCGTGCTTCAGAGCGTGGGGCTGGGGCCCAAGGGGTTCCGCCGCATGCTGGTTGCCGAATGCGCGAGTTACGCTCTGCGCGGGCTGGGGTTTGGCCTGGTCTTCTCGGTGGGCGTGGTCTGGCTCTTCTGGACTGCGCTGAGTTCCAGCGTGGACCTCTCGTTCGAGCTGCCCTGGGGCTACGTGGCCGGGGCAGTTGCGGGCGTGGTAGCGGTGCTGGGGCTCTCCGTTGCCTACGCGCTGCGCCGCAGCCACGCGCTGAACATCGTGGAGGCGCTGCGCGCGGACGCAATCTGACCGGTTGCCCCAGGGCCACGGGTGCCGAGAGGACCCCGCGGCAGAAAAAAGCGCCCCGGCCTAAACCGGGGCGCGTGCTTGGGGCCTCGGCGAGGGACGGGTGCCGGCCCGACTGTTGGTTACAGCTAGTCGATGGAGACCTTGGTGACGTTGGCCTTCTCGGACTGCTTGGGGACGTTCACGGTAAGGACGCCGCCCTCAAGCTTGCCCGTGATGCCCGTGGTGGCGGCATCCTTCAGGAAGACGCCACGCGTAGCGCTCCACTCGCTAGTCTCCTTGTGGAGGTAGTTCTTGCCCTTCTCCTCGTCAGACTCCTTCTTGTCCACCGAGATGGAGAGCCTGCCCTCGTTGAGCTCGACGTCGACCTCGTCCTTCTTGACGCCCGGGAGTTCGGCGGTGACCACGTAGCTATCACCCGCGTCCTCGACGTTCATCTTGAAGGCAAGGTCACCGTCGGTGGTTGCCAGCGGAGCGAAGAAGTCATCAAACGCGCCGAACGGCCAGCTGGAAAGGGCCCTTGCGTACCTGTCATACGGAATCATGCTTGCCATGATGCTCAACTCCTTGAGACGAGCGGACGCCTCTTTGCGGCGCCCTTGGTGTTCGCTGGTATATGTTCCCGACATCCGATTTATTAAACGCACGAGAAAAGATTTTCTCAGTGTCTACGACTTAGATTTTGTTTCCGCGCACGTCACCAACACAATGGACACGCTGCAGGTGGTTTGGAAACCATGCGTGCTCTATGATATTGGCATTGCCGTGCAGACCGCAATCGGAGGCACGAACACATGAACAACTACAACGACCTGGACAACCCAGGCAACGTTTCTCCCCGCCCGCAGGCGGCGCCCGAGGGGTCGCACTTCTCCGCACAGGGCAATCCGCAGAGCCGGCGCGTGCCATCGCCTGACGAGACAGTCATGGCAGACTATTCTGGCGAGAACTCCCCTGCCGCAGGCTTTGAACAGACGCTAGAACCCGAGCCGCGCGAGGCGACACCCAGGCCGCAGCGCTACACACGCGCGCGTACGCCGCACAAGACCGTTGCCCCTATCAGCGACTTCGACAACCAGGCAAATGCCGACGGCTTCGAGGGGTTCACGCACGACTCGGACTACGCCAACAGGGGCACGGTGCTCTCCGGACGCTCCTATCGCAAGTCTCGCTCAGAGATGCCACAGCTGCGCCGTGACCTCCACTATGGCCAGTACCTCGAGATCCCCAAGGGCCGTCGCGACATCTTTGCCTCACGCGAGCGCAAGATGCGCATCCGCTCGGTGGTCGCGCTTATCGCCGTCATTGTGGTGCTGTGCGTGATCGTGTTCTTCGTATGGCAGTACATGCAGGTCAACTGGGGCGCCACGAGCTAACCGGCGCGTAGCCGCCGGCCGCGCCGGTGCCGGCGTCGCACAACATGGCCGCGCTAGTCCCACGGGTCGCGCTCAAAGAGCGGCTCGGGGTGTGGCTGGCGGTCCGAATACGGGTCGTAGCCGTCGTCATCCTCGTTCTCCGCGCGAATAAAGGGTTGGTCAACGGGGTCGATCTTCTCGGCAGATGGCTTTGTTGCGGGCGCGGGCTTCGCCGCAGGCGCCAGTGACGGAGTCGCCTTCTTGAACGCGCGCGCGTCCTTGGGCGCGACGTTCTTCTCGTCCATACACGTCACTTCCCGTAGTAGCTCGTGATGGCGATGTAGCTCGCCAGGTCGTTTCCGTAGTCGCTCAGGTCGATGCCGTCGTAATGGCTCTTTGGCGCGATGGCCACAATCGCTTGAGTCGGCGAGCCGTTGAGGCTCCCAATGAGTATGCTCCACACGTAATCGCCCTGCTGGCCATAGCCACAGATGAACGAGAGGCCGGTCTTGTCGATGGCGCGCGTGGTCTGGGCCGTGTCTGCCGTGCACGAGGAGACCAGGTTGCTCAGGCCGCAGGCGTCCATCACGGCCGAGATGCCGCTCGAGCTGATGGCCGCGCTCGACGAGACCGCCGAGGCAGAGGCCTGGAGTCGCACGCCGCCCACGGCCTTGCCAGCCGCAAGCGAGCTGGTACCCGTACCGGCACCAAGGGCATCGCCGGACTCGGGGTAGTCCGTGATGGTGATGGTCGCCGTGCCGTCGGAGTAGACCGCATAGGCATTGCCGCTGGGGAACACGCCCGTGGACGAGACGGAATAGCCCTGCTTCGTGAGGTACGCGTCCAAGTCTGCGGGATCGATGTCAAAGTACTCGGCAAGGTGGTACGCATCCGTCAGCTTGGGCGACGGCACGTACAGGGTGACCGTGGAGCCCTCGGAGACCTCGGTGCCCGCCTCGGGCGAGGTCGAGACCACGGCATTCTCCTCGCCCTTCTCGTCCGTGTACGAGACGGTGTGAGCGAGACCCGCCGCCTCGATGGCCTTCTCGGCATCAGAGAGCGTGAGACCAACCACGCCTGGCACCTTGAAGGGCTGCGCCACCGTGAGCGTGATCTGGTCTGACGAGACAAACGCCTCACCCTCGCCGGGATCCACCGCGAGCACCGTGCCCTCCGCCTCGCTGGAGTTCTGGTATGCAATGGAGATGTTCTCGGCACCCACGTTGTACAGGGCCGTCTTTGCGTCTGACTGGCTAAGGCCCACAACCGAGGGTACCGTGCGCGCAACCGCCACGGTGATGGTCACCGAGAGGTCGTCGCCCGTGCGCGTGCCTGCCACAGGGTCCATCGAGATGACCTTGCCCACGTTGTCGTCGGAGAGGACCTCGTTGACGTTGACGGTGAAGCCAAGCGGCGAGAGGGTCGAGCGGGCTTCGGTCTCGGTCTTGCCCACCACGTCGGGCAGGGTCTTGCCGCCCCAGTACTCGTTCACGTAGGTGTACTTCACCACGAAGGCCGCTGCGGCGAGAAGCGCGACAACCACGAGGACCACGGCGAGCGGGTGCACGCGGCTGCGGTGCTTGTCGTTCGCCGTTACTGGTGAGTCGATGGCCATGGGCGCATAGGGGGTCACGCGCGTAAAGTCCGCGTCATTGATGGGAGCGTAGGGGTCGTCCATCGCGTCGATGCCGTCGGGACCCTCACCGGACGAGACGGCGTGGGGCACCACGATGGTGGACATATCGTCGCTCGCGGTGTCACCAGTACCCTCGGGCGATGGCAGCGCGGCAAGCTGGGTCGCGTTAGGGTCCGTAAGCACCGTGGCGTCGGGATCCGCAAGCCGCGTGGCATCCGGGTCCGCAAGCCGCGTGGCATCCGGGTCGTCGCGCTTTGCCCGCGTGGCTTCTCCCCCAAGCTCTGGATCATCCATGTCGCAACCTCCCCGGACCAACGGTGTCTGCTGAGCTGCTCTCCATTGTGCCCCAACAGGGAAAATCGCGCCGCGCAAACGCCGTTCGCGGAGCCGGCAGCCGCACACACAAAAAAGCGGCCCCGGAGCACTGGCTCCGGGGCCGCGCTAACGCCGTGACTTGCACCGCCGTTTGGCAGCGTCCTTCTCGCCCTATTCCACGGAGTCGGGCTCGACGGGCTCGTCGCCCGAGACGGACTCGGCCGCACCGGCGCTGGCCTCGGCAGCAACCGCCTCGGCCGCGCGACGGCGGCTCTCCTCGCTCGCCGCGTCATCGCGGGCAGCGAAGAGCCTGTCGTCGTCGCTAACGTCCACCTTCACGGTGTCGCCCTCGCCAACCTTGCCGTCGATGATGAGGTTGGCGACGTTGTCGACAACCTGGCGCTGAATCAGGCGCTTGAGCGGACGCGCGCCGTAGACGGGGTCAAGGCCGTCAAGGGCAAGCGACTGCCTGGCCTCGGGCGTAAGCTCGAGCGTGATGCGCTCGCGCGCCAGGCGAGCACGAACGTCCTTGAGCTGGATGTCCACGATCTTCTCGATATCGGAGGGGCCGAGCGCGTGGAAGACCACCACGTCGTCGATCCTGTTGAGGAACTCCGGCTTGAAGGTCTGACGCAGGGCGTCGTTGACCTTGCGCTGCAGCTCTTCCGGATCGCTCTGCGCGTTGGCGCCCGCAATGAACTGGCTGCCCACGTTGGACGTCATGATGATGATCGTGTTCTTGAAGCTCACGACGCGGCCCTGGCCATCGGTGAGGCGTCCGTCATCGAGCACCTGCAGCAGGATGTTGAAGACGTCGGGGTGCGCCTTCTCCATCTCGTCGAGCAGGATCACGCTGTACGGGTGCCTGCGCACGGCCTCGGTGAGCTGGCCGCCCTCGTCGTAGCCCACGTATCCCGGGGGTGCGCCAATGAGGCGCTGGACGCTGAACTTCTCCATGTACTCGGACATGTCGATGCGCACGAGCGCGCGCTCGTCGTCGAAGAGGCACTCAGCCAACGCCTTGGCCAGCTCGGTCTTGCCCACGCCCGTGGGGCCCAGGAAGAAGAAGCTGCCGATGGGCCTGTTGGGGTCCGAGAGACCCGCACGGCTGCGGCGCACGGCCGCGGCAACGGCCGAGACGGCCTCGTCCTGCCCCACGACGCGCTTGTGGAGCTCGGCCTCGAGGTTCTTGAGCTTGTCCATCTCGCCCTGCATCATCTTGGACACGGGCACGCCCGTCCACTCGGAGACCACGTCGGCGATCTCCTCGGACGTGACCTCCTCCTTGAGGATGCCGCCGGACTCCTGCTTCTGCGAGAGCGCCTCGGACGCGGCGTCATACTCGCGCTGGAGCGAGGGGATGGTCGAGTAGCGCAGCTCGGAGGCCTTGGCAAGGTCGCCGTCACGCGTGGCACGCTCCATCTCGCCCTTGGCGTCCTCGATCTGGGACTTGAGGTCCTGGACGTGGTCGATGGCCTGCTTCTCGTTCTGCCAGTTGGCCTTCATGCCGTCGAGCTTCTCGCGGGTGGTGGCTATCTCGCCGCGCAGCTTCTTGAGCCGCTCGCGCGATGCCTCGTCCTCCTCCTTCATGAGGGCCTGCTCCTCGATCTGCATCTGGGTGAGCTGGCGGTCGACGGCATCGATGTCTGCCGGCATGGAGTCAAGCTCCATGCGCAGGCGGCTTGCCGCCTCGTCCACGAGGTCGATGGCCTTGTCGGGCAGGAAGCGGTCAGAGATGTAGCGGTTGGAAAGATCTGCTGCCGAGACGAGCGCGGCGTCCGTGATGCGCACGCGGTGGTGCTGCTCGTACTTGTCCTTGATGCCGCGGAGAATCGAGATGGTCTCCTCGACGCTGGGCTCCGACACCATGACCGGCTGGAACCTGCGCGCAAGAGCCTGGTCCTTCTCGATGTACTTGCGGTACTCGTCGAGCGTCGTGGCGCCAATGGCGTGCAGCGCGCCGCGGGCCAGCGCAGGCTTCAGGATGTTGCCTGCGTCCATGGAGCCCTCGGTTGCGCCGGCACCCACGATAGTGTGCAGCTCATCGATGAACAGGATGATGCGCCCGTCGGACTTCTCGACCTCCTTGAGCACGGACTTCAGGCGGTCCTCGAACTCGCCGCGGTACTTGGCGCCGGCTACAAGGGCGCTCATGTCAAGCTCGATGACGTCCTTGTCGCGAATGGTTGAGGGCACGTCGCCCGAGACAATGCGCTCTGCCAGGCCTTCGACGATGGCAGTCTTGCCTACGCCGGGCTCGCCGATAAGCACGGGGTTGTTCTTGGTGCGGCGGCTCAGCACCTGGATGGTGCGGCGAATCTCCTCAACGCGGCCGATGACCGGGTCAAGCTTGCCCTGACGGGCGAGGTCCGTGATGTTGCGGCCGTACTTGGAGAGGGCCTCAAACTCCGGCTTGGAGTCCTGGCTGGTCACGCGCTCGTCGCCGCGCAGGGCCTCGTAGGCCTCCTGCACGCGCTTGCCCGTGACGCCGGCGGACTTGAGGATGCTGCCGGCCTCGGAGCGATCATCCGCGAGCGCGCACAGCAGGTGCTCGCTCGTGACGTAGGAGTCGCCCATCTTGGTTGCGAGCTTCTCGGCGGCGTCCGCCACGCGCACGAAGTTGGTGCCAGCGCCCATCTGCGAGTTGTCACCCGTGACCTTGGGCGCGTTGGCGATGGCGCGGTCTACCTGCGACTCTATTGCGGCCGGGTCTGCACCCACGCGCTCCACGATTGCCTTGATGTTCTGCTCACCGGAGCTGAGAAGGGCCTTGAGCAGGTGGACTGGCTCCACCTGACTCGCCTCGGCATCCGTCGCGATGCCGACGGCAGACTGCAGCGCCTCCTGGGCGGTGACTGCCCACTTATCAATTCTCATATGCATCACTCCCTATGGTCCGCACGGCCTGAGGGGCGGCGGAATTCTGTTTATCGTTGTTGAGTATTCCCCCCTGAGGGGCGATATATACATAAATCTAAGTGTTATTGTATTAGATTTTCGTATGTGACGGCACGCAGGGTTTGCCGGCGAGAAGGGCCGGCGTGCCGCCCGGTGGCGCTTCTCGGCACCCGAAGCTTCTCGGTTCTCGGCCCAGCCGCCTCTTGCCGTGCAGCACCGGGCGTCCCTCGCCAGCCCTCCCCCTCAAAAGTGAACACGAAATCAATCCGAGGACTCACGCAGCAGCGTTATTCCAGAGGACAATTCGTGGCAGGTCGTTTTCGTGTTCACTTTTGCGGGGAGGGCGCCCGTGCGGCAGGGACAACGATTAAGAAATGGAGCTTTTCTCCGCAGCCGAGGCACCGGTCGGTACGGCACCGCCGGCAGCAGTGGCGCCACTGGAGTTCGCGGCACCCTCGCCGGCCCAGATGTCCGTCGGCGTGACGTTCCGCCGCTCGCCAAGCCACCAGACCAGTGCACAACCGGCGAGCAGCACAACCGTCGCCATCGCGGAGCCCTCGATCCCAAAGCCGGGGTCATACGCAAAGCCCGCCACGGGCGTGGTCCCCAGCGCCACGCCAAAGACCACAAACGGCGTGGTTCCGCCGCTGTTGGGCAGCCCAAGCAGTACGGTCTGCGTGAAGTTCCAGCTCGCATGCAGGCCAAACGCCGCCCACGGGCTGTCGAGCTTCCAGACCACCAGTGCAAACAGGACGCCAAAGAGCGCCAGGTTGGCAAGGGCAAGCACCGTGACGCCACTGTTCGCCAGATGCAGCATGGTGAAGAACGCCGCACTCAGCGCAATCGCCACCACGTGGCTCCCCGATGTCTGGAGCGTCCGCTGGTAGAGGTAACAGCGACAGACAAGCTCCTCGGCGGAGGACTGTACAAAGACGGCGAGAAACACCACGACAATCCCCGCCACATTCACGCCTACAAGCGAGAGGGAAACGCTGCCCCCAAGCACCGCGACCAGCGCGCAGGCACTGTTGAGCACGAACCCCAAGAGCAGCCCCAGGCCCAGCATGGCGGGCGTGTTGCCCGCAGTCCGCCGGGTGATGGTCCCCAGGATGGGCCTCTCGCGCTTGCTCGCGCGCAGGTAGATGAGAAACACAATCCAGATGCCGATAAAGACAAGGTAGGACGCCATCGTGTAGATTGCCGCCGCCGCAGAGGTGGAGTAGCCACCCTCCGTGAGCCCCAGCGCGCCCAGACCGTCGTGGAGCGCGAGGACGTTCACCATGTCCTGCACGCCCTCGCCCAAGGTCACGGCGCCGTAAGCGATTGCCGCGACAAGAGTCGAGACGACCCCGCCCACAACAGACCCCAAGATCATCAGCGCAAACGCCAGAGCATAGCTCCCCACCAGGCAAAACACGCTCTTGGGGGTCAGACGTCCTTCTGCCATCACAGCCTCCCCTGGGTGCCGCCGTCGGCGGGTACGCTAGCCCTTCTCGCCCGGGGCGGCGCTGCCTTTGTTGTTCTCGCCACCGCGGTCAGGAAGCCTCCCAGCACGCCGGAGCGAGTCTCGCAAGATCCACTCAACCTGTGCGTTTGCGCTGCGCATGTCGTCTTCAGCCCAGCGCTCGACCGCGGCCCAAATCTCTGGGTCGACACGCAGGGGATATTGCTTACGACGTGTCATGCGCAGGAGCCTCCGCAGACCTTAGTACAGCGACCCGGTGTTGAGCACCGGCTGCGCCTCGGACTCGCCGCAGAGCACCACCATGAGATTGGACGCCATGGTTGCCTTGCGGTCCTCGTCAAAGTCAACGATGCCGCCGTCGGAGAGCTCGGTAAGCGCCATGTCCACCATCGAGACGGCTCCCTCGACGATCTTCTTGCGAGCGGCGATGATGGCCTCGGCCTGCTGACGGCGAAGCATCGCGGGCGCAATCTCGGGAGCATAGGCAAGGTGCGTGAGACGCGCATCGTCAACTTCCACACCGGCAGGCGCCAGGCGCAGGCCCAGCTCCTCCTTCAGGCTGTTGGAGACCTCCTCGATGTTCGAGCGCAGCGTGATGCTGGTATTGGCAGCATCGTCATCCTCCATGTGGTCGTAGGCGTAGATGCTCGCCACGTGTCGCAGTGCGGTCTCGGTCTGCATGGACACATAGGAGATGTAGTTGTCCACGTCAAAGAGAGCCTTGGCGGTGTCGGACACGCGCCACACCACAACCGTAGCAATCTCGATGGGGTTGCCCTGCTTGTCGTTGACCTTGATGCGCTCGCCGTTGTGCGTGCGCGCGCGAAGCGACACCTTGGTCGAGATGCCCGCCGCCTTGACCGTAAGGGTGCCCTTCTTGCCGCCCTCCTCGGCGACCTCCCCGTCCGGACCGGACTCGCTCATCTTACGGCTGTAGAAGGGGTTTGCCCAATAGAAGCCAGACTCGCGGATGGTGCCAATGTAGTTGCCAAAGAGAAGGCAGACCTTGGCCTCGCCCGGCTGGAGGGCGATAAACCCGGAGCTCAGGACAAAGCCCAGCGCAAGCAAGAGGAAGCCAACGAGCATCATGGGGCCGGCGTACGGCGGCTCCGGCAGTCCCGCGTCATCCGCCGTGGCGAGAAGCATGATGGACCACACCAAGCCCACGCAGCTTGCCGCAAAGACAAGCACGGTGATAACGAGCATTGCCCAACCCGACTTAGCCTTGATGAGTTTCTCGGACGTCATCTCTACCCCTTTCCGCTTCGGCCTCCATCATACGTGCCGGGCCGATTGGTCTCAATGTGATATCACAATAATATGCACATTGGACACATTCGACAATATCTGTTTGGGTAAGCGTTTTTTAGGGGCCTCGTCGGCATGCGGATGGAAGTCGCAAAGACTCGTCGGAATGCCGCAAGCTGCGCCACTCAACGTATTGAGTAAATTTACTCAGTATGTTGAGTATAATTACTCAACAGATAAGAAGTGCCAGCTAGAGGCATTGGAGGAACACCATGTTTCAGAGGCATCAGGTGCAGACAATTGCCGCACGCATGGTCGAAGACGGCAGCCCCCTTATCCAGGTTGTTGTTGGCCCTCGGCAGACCGGCAAGAGCACCATGCTCTCCCAGGCCCTCGAGTCGGTAGACCTCGAGCGTTCCTTCGTTAGCGCCGATGACGCAATAGTTCCCAGCCCAGAATGGCTACAGACGGAATGGCAGCAGGCCCGCAACATGACTGGGAACGGCTCGCGGCCTGTTGTCTTTGTTGTCGACGAAGTCCAGAAGGTTCCGCACTGGCCAACAGTCGTCAAGTCCCTCTACGACGCAGACCGCCGCACGAATACACCCGTTCGCGTTGTTCTCAGCGGTTCATCAGCTCTTCTGCTGCACAAGGGCCTTGAGGACTCTCTCATGGGGCGTTTCGAGCTTATACGCTCGCCGCACTGGAGCCTTGAGGAATGCTCGCAAGCGTTTGGCTATAGCCTCGATGACTACCTGTACCTGGGAGGATATCCGGGGGCAGCGCGATTTGCGGATGACGAGAAGCGCTGGGGCGCCTACGTGCGTGACGCGATAGTGGAGCCCACTATCTCTCAAGACGTTCTCGCGCTCGACCAGGTGAGAAAACCCGCCCTCATGCGCGCACTGTTCAAGCTGGGCGCTGCCTACTCCGCGCAGGAGCTCTCGTACACCAAGATGATCGGGCAGCTCCAAGACGCAGGGAATACTACGACGCTTGCGCACTACCTAGGTCTTCTTGGAAAGGCAGGCATGCTGTGCGGACTACCCAAATATGACCCCAAGCCAGTCACACGACGCAAGAGCTCGCCACGCCTCATGGTATTTGACACAGCGCTCATGACCGCACCGAGCGGCATTGGGCGCATGGTCTACGAATCTGATCCGGCGCGCAGGGGTCACCTTGTCGAATCTGCCGTTGGAGCGCGCCTCCTTGCACGTGCCCCTGAAGAAGGCTTCGAGCTCTTCTGGTGGCGAGAGGGAACGAGCGAGGTCGACTTTGTTGCCTCACGAAATGGCGCACTCTCGGCCATCGAGGTAAAGGGTGGCGGAGAATCCCGTCAGAGTGGCATGGGAGAGTTTCTTGCACGCCACCCCAAAGCAAAGCGCATCGTCGTTGGCGGAAGCTCTGCCGGAGCATGCACCTTGGATGACTTTCTGCGCGACCGCGTTCCGCTCTTCTTCTAGCCATAGCCTGCCGCCACGGCATGCCACCGCACCGGCACGCTGCGCCTCTGACAAGAACGGGGCCGCAGGGCAGAACCTGCGGCCCCGCATACGTTCTTGCGGTTTGCTCTACGCCCTGCGGCGAAGGCGTCCCGCAACCGCAAGGACGGCCCCCGCCGAGAGAAGCGCGCCCAACACCAGCGCCGGGGAGGTGTCGTCGCCGGTGTTGGGTGTCCCCTGCCCCTTGGACGCGGGATTCGCGGTCCCCGTGCCCAAAGTGGTGCCGGAGGTGTCGTTGTTGCTGCCAGGCACGGTCAGGCCAGCGTTACCAGTGTCCGCGCCGCCTTCGGACGGTGCGTGCGTGTCCCCGCCCTCGGCAGGCTCTGCAGGCGCAAGGTCGCGCAATGCGTTGGCAATGGCAACGCGAGCTGCCTCGATTTCTTCAGCGGTTCCGCTGTCGAGCAGTGCGCGCCCAGCGTCGGCCGCGGCGTCAAGTGCCGCCGCAGAGTCTGCCGTGTACGCAGCGGAGTCAACGGCCTCCGCCGCAGCAATGGCCTCCCTCAGGGCAACAACGCTCACCAGGTTGGCGCGTGCGTCAATGACGGCCTGGCCAAGGTCCCGGCTCTGGGCGGGGTCGTGCTCAGCCTTCGCGGTGGCAAGCGCCTGGGCAAACGGGGCCCAGCTTGCAACCGTGTAGTCGTCCTCGGAGAGGGACTCAGCATCGGCGACAATCGCGTCCAGGTCATACGCGACAAGCGCCGCCTTGGCCTCACGCAGGGCCGCAGTCGCCGTGGCGACCTCTTCGGCCGTTCCGGCTTCCAGAACGGCTGCGGAGTCGTCGTAGGCCTTCTGGTATGCAGCGTAGCTCTCGGCCGTGTAGCCGCCCGCCGAGGTCTTCCCGAACTCCCCGCGCTCGGCAACGAGGCCCGCCGCGTCAACGAGCTCCCCCTCGGAGGCGAGAAGCGCGTCAGTTGCGCTCATAAGCTCGCCTGGCGTAGTCGCCTCGTTGGCAAGTAGCCCTTTGAGCGCCGCAAGCGCGCTATCGTACTGGTCGCGCGTGCTGGTGGTGTAGGCTCCGGGCGAGAAGATCACCTCAGCATCGCGCACCGCCTGACCGGCGCGGTCTGCACCGGTCTTGTCGAAGGCCAGGGCATCGCGAGCAGCCTTGAGCGACGCGGCGAGCGCGTCGCCGTCCGCCTGCGAAAGATTGTCCGCCGCCTCGAGGGCAGCGGCCGCCGCGTCATAGGCCTCGGTATAGGCCTGGTAGCTCCCCATGGAGTAGGTTCCGTCGTCGTTGGATACGTGCTCCGCAACCAGCTCGGGAAGCTCGACCCCCGTATAGCGCTCGACCTTGGCAGCAAGCGCGCTCTCAAGCGACGCCTGGGCTGAATCGACGTAGCTCTGCGTGGCGTTTGCAGCCTCAAGCGCAGACTTGGCGTTCTCGATTGCCGCCTCGAACGATGCCCTGCTGTCCGACGTCCAGGAGCTCGTGTCGGTGCCCTTAGCGGCGTTGTAGGCTTCCGTCAGCGCTGCCTTATCGGCAGCCGTTGCCTCTTCAAGTACGAACACTTCGGCTACCTGTGGCTTTGCTCCCTGCCAGGAGACGGTGATGTCCTTCACGGCCGAGAATGGCACGGTCCTGGCGGTCGCGGCGCGGGCAAACGTGAACTCGGCGATGGGCTGGTCAAGCCGGCCTAGCTCGATCTTCTCGGTGTCGTCGTAGGTGTCGCTCGTGTAGACCGTCGCTGTGACGGTGGCGTTGCTCGGCGTGCCGGAGGAAACAATGCGCACGCCCTGCTTGGGGGCACCGTTAGTGGAGAGCGGCTCAGACACGTGATAGGTCACGCTGCCAGAATCGGACGAGGGCGCCCAGGCTGTGGAGGTCTTGCCGTCAATGAGGTTTGCGGGAGACATGCCGGGCTGCTCGACGCTGGTCGAGACCACGTCAGCGTCGCCATACGGGGAGACATACTCGCCACCGTTTATGAGCAGCTCGCCTATCTCGACCCAGCGCTGGGTGTAGGTGCCGGTAAAGCGGATGCGCACGTAGCGGGCAGTCACATCGAGCTCGTCCGTGCCGTTGGGATCGCTCTGGTTGCCCTGCGTTGCGGACGTCTTGGGGTTGGCGGTGTACATGTTGCCAGGATTCTGCGAGTCATGCGTGAGCCACGCCGCCGTCTTTGCGGTGCTGGTATCGAACTCGTTGGGAACAATCTCGTCACCGTTGATCTTGAGGACAGGAGTCCACTCGGCAGCGCCGGCAGTCCGCGCGACTTCCACGACCGCATTGCGAATATAGTCGAAGCTGGTCTCGGGCACGTAGTAGGCAATCGAGTGGATAACTCGCTCCTGGCCCAGGTCAAAGGTCACCGTGTCGCCCGCGTTGGGCCCATGGTTGTTCTTGTACGTGGTGGTCACGTTGCCGTCAAAGAGCTTTGCGGCCTCGAAGGCGCCCACGGCACCGGTCTTGCCCACAAACGAGGGCTCGGTCTTTCTCGCATAGCTTGCCGAGAAGCCCTTGAATGCCACCTGGGCATCCCCCGTGGCGCGAACGCCTACAAAGCGAGCAGCAACAGGCGCTGCGGAGGCATCGAACTCGGTCCACTCGAGCGCGTTCTGCGAGTACACGAGCGAGGCACCCGCGGGGATAGCGCTCTTACCAGCGTCGATGGTCACGCCGTTGCGCATGGCGCCCAGATCGACAGCCAGGAAGGAGCCGCCGGCAAAGGCAACGGTCCCGTCGGAGAGCGTCACGGTGCCGTTCTTCGCGGAAGCCGAGAGAGACACGCCCTCTATGTTGGTGCGGATGGTACCCAGGTTGGTGGGCGTGCCCTTTGACGCGGTGACCTCGTTCAGGACCCACCAGCCATTGGTGTCTCGCGTGGCGCGGATTCGGATGGCCCTTACCTCGCGCTCGGAGAACTCAAGGGTCTGGCTGGTAGCAGAGGTCACGTCTGCGACCTTCTCCCAGGTGTCCGCGCCCTCGCCCTGGACTTCGAGCACGCCACCCTCGAGGGTGTCTCCAACACCGCTGCCATTGGGCTTGTTGCCCTGGACAATGCGGACGCTCCCCACACTCTTGGGCTGCGAGAAGGTAATGGTCACCGCGTCATTTGCGGCGATGTTCCTGCCAGAGCCCGTACCGGTTGCCCAGAGCGCCGTAGCGTCCTGCCCGTCCACGACGTTAGCCTCGGCGTAGCTCTGATAGCGAGACATGCCCTCGGAGAGCGTGACCGCAGCCTCTACCTGGGACTCGCTCGCCTCGCCCCTCGTAGCATGAAGCTCGAGCACCTTCCACCACTTCTCGGTCTTGGCACCGTTCACGACTTTGATGGCCTTGGCCTCCACGGGCGAGGAGAGCGAGATGTTCTGGCTGGGGTCACCGTTCACGTTGCCCACCTCGTGCCACTGGTCATCTGCGCCCTGGTAGTACGCCATACCGGAGGCAATCGCGTCGCCAGAGTCCTGCTTGAAGACGATGCTCCCAATAGTCTTGGCACCATCGAAGGCCACTACCACAGCAGCGCCCTCGACGGTGTAGTCCTTGCCCTGCGCATTCTTAAACCATCCGTAGGTGCCATCTTGGGCGTCACTTGCCGAGGTGGGACTGCCGTAGCCGGTGTCGACCTGGTTCTCGAGCGAGACGGTGCCGGTGTAGACCGCCGGATCCTCGTCTGCCGCCTGGTTGATTGCGATCTCCTTGATGGTGGGCCAGGCGTCCTTCTCGTTGTCCTGCGTCGCCACGATGCGCACGCCATAAGCGTTGGCAATGCCCAGGCCCTCGGCCTTCACAACCTGGCCCGTCTCGTCTGTGTGGCCTTCGATGTCATGCCAGGTGGTACCATCGAACCACTGCAGCTTGGCGTGGTCCATGAAGTCCTTGCCATCCCCCTGGGTGAAGCTCACGCTCTCGAGAGTGAAGGGACGCGTCTTGGTGAGCCCAAAGTAGGTGCCTGCCGTGAGCTTGTTGGGCGACTTGTAGATGACGCTTGTCGAGGTGTCTCCGTCATAGGCATTGGAAGTGTCGCCGGCGGGGGCATCGGTGCGGTTGGTCACAAAGCGGGTGATATCGGCGTTGGGGTTGGACGCAAGCTCTGCCTGGTCCGCCACGTAGTCTGCCAGGGCATTGACAGTAGGCGTAACGTAGGCCTTGCCCACGCGGGCATACTCGGTGTGGTTCACGTAGTGGTAGCCGTGGCCGTTGGCGGCCTCCAGGGACGCCGTTGCCGTAGAGTGGTGCGAGAGGAGCCCCGTGGTGTCTCCAGCGAGCTGTGCGCGAAGCGCCGCGAGGTCGGAGAGGGCTGCGGTGGTGAGGTCCTCCCAGGTCTCGACCCAAGGGCTCATCTGGTTGAGCATGGCCTCATTGCCCGCGTTTGCCTTGTAGTCGCGCGCGGTCTGGCGGAGGTCCGAGAAGACCTTCTCCATTGCAGCGATGTCATCCGTGGTAACGCTGCCAGCGGAGAGCTTGGCCTGGAAGCTCGTAAGCTGGTCCTTGATGGCCGCCGACTCGCCGTTCTCCCAGGTGGTGCCGCCGCCGTACATGCGGAGCATGTTGCGGGAGAGCTCGCAGAGCGCGTCGGAGCCCTTGGTGGCAACGGGAGAGTTGTGGTCGACGTAGGAGTAGGAGTCCTCCCAGGCCTGATCGGCTCGGCCGTAGCCCTGCCACAGGTTCCAGGTGAAGTCCGCGTTCATGAAGATTGCCTGCTTGGAAGGCTCAGACTGCTGCATGGGGTTGAGTACCACGCCCTCGACGCTGCCGGGGGTAACATCAGAGCCCAGGAAGTTCTGGTAGCCGCCCATGTGCAGGGCGTCCTTGTCGTTGTCGGAGCAGGGCCAGTTGATCCACATGAAAGGCGAGCGCCCAGAGTTGGCCTTGAAGCGCGTGGCAAAGCCGTTGTCGATCTTGCCCCACACCTGGTTGCCGGTGTTGACCACCTGGATGTTCTCAGGGAGGTTGCCGTACCAGGATTCGCCGGCGCCCATGTAGTTGACGGGGCAGAAGATGATTGTGTCCTTGAGGCCGGGGTACTTAAGCGAGCCGTCCTCGTTGGCAGCCTTCTGCTGGTCGTGAATCCAGGCGGTCATGTCGATGAGGAGCCTGGTGTAGAGCGCGGAACCCTGGTTGCCCGCGTCGTCGGCGAGAATGGCAATCTGCCGCACGCCGTGGTCCATAACCTGCTGGAACTTTGCCTTAAGGGTGGCTACGGAGCTGTCGTAGTTGGAGGACGTGATGGGGTTGCTCATGAAGGGGTGAAGCGCGTAGACAAAGCGGCACTTGGAGTCGTTGCCCGCCTTGGCAAGCGGATCGATCTTCTCGCGCAGCTCGTCCTCGGTGTAGAGGTCACGCCAGTTGGAGTTGTGCTTGGAATCGTCCTTGGGCGCGTACACGTAGGCGTTGAGCTTGTAGTAGCCGCCCCAGGTCATGAGGTTCACGCGGTCCTCGGTGCTCCAGGGGTCACCGTAGTAGCCCTCGATGAAGCCGCGGGTCTTAACGTCGGCGTAGTCGCAGATGGTAAACGCGCGCAGCGTGGCACCGTCGGTCTGCTGGAGGATCTGGTAGAGCGTCGTGAGGCCGTAGTAGGCCGCGTCGGTGCTGTTGCCCAGCACGATCAGCTGGTCGGCGCCGTCGCCAGCGGGAACGGAGGCGAGAAGGTAGGCGTCGGTCTTGTCGAAAAGACCATCAGCTACGGCAAGGGAGCCGGTCTCGACGAGCTGGTCTACGTAGGCGTCAACGGCACCGCCGGACCCCTTCACGCCCACAAGAATCGAGGTCGTTCCGCGTGACGTGGGCACGGACTCGGAACCAGCAGCAGTCATGCCCTTGAGCGCGAGAACCTCGGCCAAGCGGGCTTGGGTCTCGGCGTCAATGCCGTCTTCGACAACGGTCGTGACGGTCGAACGCAGGGTCTGCGTGCCGCCTGCATAGACGACGCTGTGCGGCGTGGGATAGATCTGGTAGGTCTCATCCGCGAGCGCACGCGTGGGGGCAAGGGCGACCCCCGGCACAATAAGCGCCATGGCGGCGAGAAGGCCCAGCACCCTCGTATGGATTGACCTCATCTTCTCTCCTTGCATAGTGAGGCGCGCGGGACGAAGCGGGCCATCCCGCGCGCACGGGCTTCCATGCGCCTACGAGCGCTTCTTGCGAATCACGATGCCAGCGGCGACAAGTGCTGCCGCAGCAGCCACCAGCAGCGCCACAAACGCCACGGGCGGAAGGGCGTCTCCCGCGTTGGGCAGAGAGGAGCCCTTGGATGCCGTTATTCCGGGCGCGGTGGTGCCGGCCGCGGCGGCCTTGTCCGAGGTGGCATCCGTACCGGTGGAGGAACCGCCCTCGCTGTTGCCCTGGTTGCTCTGGTTGCCCTGGTTGTCAGGGTTATCGGGCGCCTGGGGGTCAGAGGGGTCGACAGGATCGCTCGGGGCATCCGGGCCTGCGGGATCAACGGGATCCGAAGGATCGACAGGCGTATCGGGATCCGTGGGGGTGTCGGGGTCGGTGGGTGCGTCGGGGTCCGTGGGCTCATCCGGGTCGGCAGGATCCACGGGCGTCTCGCCAGCGGGAACAAGCGCAAGCATTGCCGAGCGCAGCGACGCCTTGGCGGCACTTACGTCCTCGAGCGCGGGTGCGCCAGAGGCCAGCAACTCCTTGGCGGAAGCCATCTCCTGCTGCAGGAGCTTCCAGCCCTCGGCCTCGTAGGCCTTCTCGTCCAGGCTGCCAGCCTGCTCGACGAGGGCGCTCAGGCCGTCGATGTCGACCGTGATGTCCACGTAGCGAACGCGAATCTCGGCGGCGCTCGCAAACTTGTTCCTGTTCTGCGCGCTGGTTCCATCGGTGGTGATGAAGTACAGACGCACGTTGGTCACGTTATCCGCAGGGGCATCGAAGGTGATGGTCTTTGCGCCGGTGGAAGACTCGAGCGTCCCGGAGGCAACGGTCTTGTAGACGGGCTCAGCCGCGCCTTCTGTCGCCGGTGACACGCCATTGTCCTGGGTGCGCACGTCGACGCGGTACTGGAGCAGGCGACCGTTCGTCGCGTCGCTGCGCGGCACGTAGACCACGGCATCGACGGTGCGCGGCTGGTCAAGCGCCACGTCGATCCAGTGAGGCATGGTGTTGTCGGCTGCCCCCTGCCATTGTGAGTGCCAGAAGCTCCCCTCGTCGCCATCGATGGCGGCAGCGGCAGGCCCGTTGGGCCTGGTCTCCCCGTTGAGCTCCTCGGAGCAGGCCGTCACACCCGTGAGCTTGGCAAAGAGGTCGCTCGCAGTGCGTGTCTCGAGCCCGTTGATAGCGGCTTGCAGGGACTCTGCATAGAGGTCAACGGTCGCCTGCTGGGCCTTGGGAAGACCGCGCACCACATTGTCGCGTGCCGACGTGAGCGCGGCAACGCTCTGGGTGGTGTAGTCGTTCAGGTCCGCAGGGATAAGGGCGAGAAGTGCGTCAACGCGGGCATAGCTGGCACCCTCGTAGTCAAGCTGAGCAATGCGGGCGTCGAGCTGCTCCTTGAGCGACGCCGCCTCGTCGGCCGAGGGGTTAACGGCGTCCACGACCTCACGGGCACGGGCAACCAGCTCTGCGAGCTGGGCGTCGTTTGCCTCCGCAAGGATGCCAGAGGCCACAACGAGGGACTGGTCAAGCGCCACGGTGCTGGCAAAGCTCGCCGCGCGAGTCAGGCGCACGTTGTCAACGTAACCCTTGGAGGAGTTGGTCTTGCTGCCAATGCGCTCGACGGGAAACATGCAGGTGGCCTTGAGCTTGGTGTCGGCATCGGTGCCAAGTTGCTCGATAAGCTCGCCGTTCACATAGAGGGACACCTTGTTCTTCTCGTTCTTGAACTCGAGATCGACCCAGGTGCCTACTGGCAGCTCGTAATCGAAGGAGTAATCGTGGTTCTCGCGCGTGATGCCCACCTTGCCCGTGGAGCCCTGAACAGCCTTGATCTGGCCGTAGTCGCTCTCGAAGAGGACCTGGTCGGAGGTATCGGGGCTTGTGCGCTTGACCTTCACGCGCAGGTCGTTGCCAAGGCCGGCGGTCTTGAGCGTGGAGTCCTCGCTCACGCTCACGTAGCTCTGGCCACCCTCGAGCGAGAGGGCCTTGACGCCATCAATGGTGACGAGCCGGGCGTTTGCGCCCTTGGCCAGGTCGTTTCCGTTACCCGAGGCATCCGAGAGGTCGTCCAGGCTCCAATGCGCGATCACACCGTCCTCGTTGGCTGTGGTCTCATAGCCAAAGTCGGTCTGCGGGGCCGCGCCCACAGATGCCACCGCCGCACGAGCAGTGGCAAGGTCGCGCGAGCCCTTGCCCCACGCCGCAGAGGCGTAGAGACCGGCGGACTGGTCGATGAGCTGGTAGACGTCGAACTGTGAGACGCCGTTCTCGCGCTTGCCGCACATGTCATTCCACACGGCAAAGGACCCGCCCAGCATCTGGGCGTCACCCGCAGGGATGGTCACGTTGCCCATGGTGTTGATGGCCCCGTTGTAGACGGTGTTGGCGTCGAGCCCGGTGCTGTGGTAGTAGCCACCGTTGGGCACGATGTAGTACTTGGAGTCGAGGGAGTCGATAAGGCCAAAGCCAAGGTCGTACATCTCCTTGGCGTCCGCCCAGCCAGTGCTCCAGATGTTCATCTCACGGCGCTCGCCGTTGGGGCCCGTGCCAGAGACCGCCACGGAGCCCTTGATGTGGGTGAGGCTGCCCCACACGCGAGCGGTACGACCGGAGTCCTCGGCATAGGTGAACAGGTCGTTCACGAAGGTGCGGTACGCGTCGCCATTGGCCTCGAACTCGTCCGCGCCAATATGGATGGTGGTCTGGGCATCAAAGACGGGGTTTTCGCCCGTGGTGTACTCGTCCCAGATGGAGAGCGCAAAGGCGAGGGAGTCGTCGTACTTGTCGCCAAGGAGGTTGAGGTGGTCGTTGCCGCGGCGCGTGGCCGAGGTGGGAGTACGCAGGTCGGGGCGCACCTTGGTGAGCGCCAGCGAGTGGGCCGGCATGTCGAACTCGGGGACCACGTTCACGCCCATGGCGCGGGAGTCCGTGATGAACTGGCGGAACTCGTCCTTGGTGTAGAAGACGTCCGTCGAGGTGAGGTCGGCCTTGTTGAGGCCACCGTTGCCGCCTGCCTTGACGTCTGACTCCAGGCGGAAGCCCGAGTAGGCCTGGTCGATGGTCTCGTTGGTGTACTCCTCGACCCAGATGTAGTTGTCTGAGAGGTGCACCTGGAAGTCGTTCATCTTGTACCAGGAGAGCTCTTGGGACATCTGGCGCAGCCAGTCCATCGAGAAGGTCTTGCGTCCCACGTCCAGGATGAGACCGCGCACCTTGTAGAGCGGGTAGTCGCGGGCGGTGCCGCAGGCGATGGTGCCGTTGCCCGAGGACTTGAGTGCCTGAAGGATGGTGCGGGTGGACCAGTAGGAACCGGTCTGGGTGCAGGCGGTGGTCACGACCTTGTCGGTGACCTCCATGAGATAGCCCTCATCCTGGAGACCCAGGGACTCGTCGGAAGTGAGAGCGAGAACAACGTCGCCCGCCCCAGCGGTGGAGGCGTCTCCCCTCTCGACGGATAGCTTGCCGCCAAAGAGGTCGGCGTAGTCTGCCGCGAGCGCCTCGGCGGTGGACCTGAGGGAGTCGTCCGCGTAGAGCACCCGAGAACCCATGGCGAAGGAGCCCGTTGTTCCCTTCCACTCGCGGAGCTCGGGAACAACGGTGGGCGCGGGGTTGTCGCCGGCGGCCTTCTGGTAGGCGCCAGGCACGGTGATGGTGAACTCCTTGAACTGGTAGGCGCCCGTCTCCTTGTTGGTGGCCTTGAAGGAGACCTTCACCTGGGTGTCAACAACGGGCTGGTAGATGGGGATGTTGCCGCTCTCGTCCTGCGCACCTATGACCTGCTCGTAATCGGTGCCGTTGTAGGCGGCCTCGATCTTCTCGGAGGCGGGGATGGTCACCTTGAGCGTGGTGTCGCCCTTCTTGGGTGCCTCCACCTCGATAGCGTCGAGCATGCCCTGCACGGTGTCCGTTGTAGCAGTGGGCTCGCCGCCATAGACCTCCATCTCGTAGAGAGACACGGTACCCCAGGCGGCACCGCCGTCGGGGTCCGCGTGGGTGCTGCCGGTGATGAGCAGGCGGACGAAGCGAGCCTGCTTGACCTCGTCGAGCCTGATGGTGTCGGTGGTGCTTTCGGGATGGCCGTCCTTGGTGTAGACGTCGGTCCATCCGTCATCGGTGGCGGGGGCCGTCTCACCCGTGGCAATCTGGAGCTTGTAGCCGGTGGGCTTACGCTGCTCCCAGTAGAGCCTCACGGTCTTAACGTTGCGAAGCTGTCCCAGATCCACGTAAATCCAATGGGAGGTGTTCTCGGGGTCGTCCGAATTTGCGCTTGCCCAACGGCTAGCTTTGGTCGAGGTGTCGCCGTCGAAGGCCTTGTCTGCAGTGAACTGCGTGCCGGACTCGACGCTGTCTGCCTGGGCACTCTTGCCCTCGGCGACGTTGGCCGAGGGGTCCTGCGGCGCCGCAAGCTGGTGGTCGAAGACCTCGAGCTCGTAGATGGAGACGGTATCCCACTCCACGCCGCCGTCGGGGTCCGTCGCGGTGAAGGAGTCTATGTAGAGACGCACGTAGCGGGCTCTGACAGCGTTCGTGAGGTTGATCACGTCCGTTGTCGACGCGGGTCTGTCGGAGGAGACGTGGGCGTTCTTCCAAGCATCGCTTGCGACACCCGGAGCAGTCTCTCCGGTTGCGTACTGAATCCGGTAGGCCGTGGCCTTGCGGTTCTCCCAGAAGACCTTCACTGACGCAACGTTCTTCTCGGCACCAAGGTCCACGTAGATCCAGTGGGCCCCGCCGCCTGAGTCACGGTCGCTTCCCCACCTGGAGGTGCGACTGGTCTCGTCACCATCCGTGGCGTTTGAGGCGCGTACAGAGTCCGCCTCCTGGCTGTCGGCAACGGCAGTCTTGTTGAGCGCAAGGTCATCGCTGGGTGCAGCGGCCATCGCACGCACCGGAAGCAGCGCGAGCTGTGCGATGAGCGCGAGAAGCACGCAGGCGAGAAGCACCGCGCGCGCACGCGATTGGTAATGCCTGTCCATGTGGGCTCCTGTCCTTCCTGGTCTGGCAGGGGTTTGGTGCAGCAACGTGATTGCGTTGGCCAAATGGCGGGGTAGCCAACGGTCACAAGGGAGGGCGCCCGAAAAGGCGCCCTCCCAAGGTTGGGGGGGCAGAAACTAGCGGCGCCTTCTCCAGGCGACGGCTCCGGCTGCCACGCCGAACGTGCCAAGCGCGCCGAGAAGGCCCGCAAGGGAGGCGGGATCGCCAGCGTTGGGAATCTGACTGGCCTGGGGCTTGTTGGGTACAGGCTTGTCTCCGGAGGCAGCGGGGCTGCCGCTTACGTCCTGGTTGCCGGCGTCGGGGGTCGTCGAGCCAGAGTCCTCGGGGGACGCGGGGTCGCCGGGGCCAGCGGGATCAGTTGGGCTGCTTGGGTCAGACGGGTCGCCGGGGTCCACAGGGTCGGCGGGGTCCACAGGGTCGACGGGGTCGACGGGAGCCGCATCCTCAACCCTCACGTCAAAAGTCCCCTCGTGCCCCTGGTAGGTCACGGTCACCTCGAGGCTCGCCGCCTCGGCCAGCCCAGCGTCCAGGGACGGGTCGAACGAGAAGGCCGACGCGTTGTCTGCCCCGTAGGCCACCTCGGTCGTGGTGCCGTCGCTCCAGGAGAGCTCGAGGACCAGGCCGGAGGGATCGGGCTTCTCGCCCACCTTGTAGATGCTCTTGGTGGGGCCAGACTTGACGGCAATGCCCTGCAGCGTTGGCGCTGCCACGTTGATGGTGGTCCTTCCCTCCACGGTGCCGGAGTAGTCGCCAATGCCCTCGACTGTGACCGTGGTCTGGCCGGGCTGCGCGGCGTTTGCAATGCTCACGAGGTAGTCGATGCCATAGGTGAGCTCGCCCTGCCCGCTCGTGACCTTGACGCCGAGGTCGGTAGGAGTCACGGAATGCTCTGCGTCAACGCGCTCGACAGTCACGCTGGCGGGGATCGCGACCGTTATGCCGTTCTCAGCCTTGGAGATGTCGGTGGTCTGTGCCGCGGTGCGAAGGCGAATCTCGCTGGCGCTCATGAACTTGTCGTTGCCGGAGTCGCCATAGGTGTGCACCGCCTTAAGACGGAAGTGCTTAGCGGTGGTGGGCTGGTCAAGCGTCGCAATCTGCCAACCACCGGTGTAACCGGCGTCCACAGGAGACTCCCAAGTACCGCTGCCAACGTTCTCCCACGTCTGGCCGTCGTCGCTCGCCTGGACCAGGTACCCCGTCACAGTGCCATTCTTGCCGTTGGCCTGGCGAGGCAGGTAGCGCACGGCCTCGACGGTTGCTGGCTCGGCAAGCTCCATGGCAATCCACAGCTGGTCAAAGGATGCAAGGGGGCTCCACTCGGAGTGATAGTGCGTGCCGGGCTCGCCGTCGAAGGCAAGCTCGACCGGCCCCTCGTTGCCAGACCCCGCATGCGCGCTGCCGGTAGTGGGCGTGATGTTCTCAACCGGATAGTCGCGGGAGTCGTCCTCGGGCGCAAGACCGGCATCCTCCGCGGGCGCCGCGAGGTTGATCGTGAAGACGGAGCGCGTGGCGTGGCCCTCGGACTCGAGAATGATGTTCACGCGGTTCTGGAATGCCGGCAGAACGGTGATGGCCGCGTTGTCCAAGGGCCTGGCATCAACCGTTGCGGAGAGGGCGCGCGTGGAGTAGCTGCCGCTGGCAAGCGCCGCAGAGCTCACCTGCTTGCCGTTGACGGAAAGGCTCTCGAGCTCAGCGGCGGTGTTTGTCGTAAAGCTTCCCTTTGCCTCGAAGAGCTGGATCTCTGTCACGCAAGTGCAGGGCTTTGCCTTGCTCCCCAGCGTCTTGTCGACGTTGGTGAAGGTGAACCTCACAAAGGTCGCGAGCGTGGGATCGAAGTCGTAGGCGTAGGGCTTCACGCGGCCGCTCTGGGCGCCAATGGTCTCCTGCGTGGCAACCGGGCGCCAGTCCTTGCCGTCCTCGGAGACCTCGACCTTGGTGGTTCCGGCGTCGGGGAAGCAGGCAGACCACGAGTCGTCGACAAAGTAGATTACGGCGCGGCCCAGGCGCTGCTGCGTGTTGTAGTTGAAGGTAATGCTTGATGTGGTGTTGCCCTCCTGGGCGTATGCGTAGTTGGACCAGCAGCTGGGGTTCGCGCTTCCGTCGCCCGGGGCATGCGTGGTAACGCCATCGTTGACGGCAGAGAGCGTGTCGGACTGTTTGCCCTCGGGCACGCTCTGCGAGAGGCTCATGAGCGCACCGGAATTGGCGACGTTGTCACCTATCGTCAGGGTCTCGCTCTGCACGCGGACGGTGGCGGTGACGGCCGTGTCCTTGCCAAAGACGTTGGCGGTTCCCTCGATGGTCACGGTGCCGGCAGCGTCATAGGCACTCGCCGCAGGCTCCGCCCACTTCACGGGGAAGCTTGCGTTGAGAACGCTGCCGTCGGCCATGGCCGCCGGTCGCGATTCCGGCAGGATCGCCGGGGTTCCCACCGGCGTAGTGGTTGAGTAGTTGAGAAGAGCTGCCACCTCGTCGAGAACGGTGACGGTGCAGGAGACCCTGATGCCATCCACCTCGCCGGCAACCTGGAAGGTTCCCGGCGCAGAGAGCACCTCATTGCTCACGTTGTCCCAGGTAACGGCCTTGTTCTCGGCTGTTCCGTCCGTGTAGCGCACCTCAATCTGCTCGGGAAGCGCAAGCGAGGTGCCCGTCTTCACGTAGTGGAAGCGGGAGTAGCGCAGGCTCGAGACGGTCTTCTCGGCCGGTGCATCGCCCGTGCCAACGGAGGAGGTCGTGACGCTCGCGGACTGGAGGCCGTCGGAGGTCACCTTGACCGTAATGTCACCAGAACCCGTGGCGCGGACGATGCCCACGAGCTGTCCGGCCCAGGCATTGCGATTGTCATCGCGGTAGGACTGGTGGTCGGGAGAGGAGCCGTTATCCACGCCCGCCAGTTCGCCGGCGCCCGTGACCTCGAACTTCACGTTGTTCTGCGCGTCGGGGACAACGTTGCCGTCCTTGTCCTTGACGCCCACAGTGACGTAGGCAAGGTCGCCGTTGGCAGAGACCTGCGCGCGGTCCACAGTGGCCTCGAGCTGGGTTGCCGCGCTGGTAGTGGTCACGCTCTGGCGGCCGTCCCAGTCCGCGGTCGAGAGTTCCTGACCGTTCTCGTCATATGCCTTTGCCCAGATGGTGCCGTCCGCATAGGGGACGCTCCAAGAGAGGTAGAGGTTCTCGTGGTTGGTGTTGCTCTTGTCGGCACCCTCGTAGACCTGGTAGGTGTAGCCGGCATCGGTGGCCTTCTTGGTGAACTTCTTCTTGCCGAGCGACTGGGCCTGGGTGGACCCGACGGGCGTGAAGAAGAGCTCGACCTCGGGGGCGTCGGTGTAGACCACTACCTTCACGTTGTTCCCGGTCTTCTTCACCATGTCGCTCTCCCATGCGGGGAGGACGTGGAGGGTGTGGACCGAGTCGTTCCACTGGCTCTGGTAGAGGTAGTAGGAGTCCTTGGGCAGACCCGCGGTGTCGATGATGCCAAAGTAGGAGTTCTTGGGAGCGATGCTCCAGTCTCCGCCCTGCGTGCCGGGGGCGGTGCCGTTCCACGGGGTGGGTTCGCCCAGGTAGTCGAAGCCCGTCCAGACGTACTCGCCGGCAACGAAGTCGCGAGTGATCGTGTCGAACCAGGCTTTTGCAGCGACGTGTCCCCAGCCGACGGCCGAGGTGTCGTACGAGGTCAGCTGGTGACCGCCAGCGTCGGTTTGGCTCCCCAGCGTGTTGTACACACCACGGCTGTTGACGGCCGAGGCGGTCTCCGAGCCGTAGAACTTCCACTCCCGGTGCTCGCGGTGCAGGCGGTCGTACATGCTGCCGTCGGCGTAGTTGATGCCCGTGAGGCCACCTGCCGCGAAGATGTTCTGCGGGCCGTAGGCGGTGCTGCCACTCTTGAGCTGGTTGTCGCCAAGCGTGACTGGGCGGGTGGGGTCGGCCTCAGTGGTCCACCTTATTAGGCTTGCCTGCGCTGCGGCGTCAAAGCCCGCCGAGGAGCCCGTGGTCATCTCGTTGCCCACAGACCACATGATCACGGAAGGCGAATTGAAGTCGCGGGCAATGGTCTGCTTGAGGTCGAACTCCGCCCAGGTCTCGTCGGCGGTAGCGCCAAGGATCCGTGACTCGCCAATGGTCTGGCTAAAGAAGCGGGCGTAGTCTTTGCTGTTGCCGTTCTTTGCCGCAGTCCAGCCGTCAAAGAACTCCTCGTCCAGAAGGATGCCCTGCTCCTGGCAGACCTCGACCAGTACGCGCGACGGGCTGTTGTGCGAGGTGCGAATGGAGTTGCAGCCCATCTCCTTGAGGATTCTCACCTGGCGCTCGACAGCCGCACGGGAATCCACGGAACCCAAGGCGCCCTGGTCCTGGTGCATGCAGACGCCCTTGATCTTGACGTTCTGGCCGTTGAGCGAGAAGCCCGTGTTGGCATCGTAGTTGAACCAGCGGTAGCCATAGGTAGTGTCATAGGTGTCCACGGTCTGGCCGTCCACCTTTACCTCGGTTCGCACCGTATAGAGGTTGGGGGACTCGGTGGACCAGAGGCTGGGGTTTGCTGCTTCGAGCTGGGACTCGATGGTCTTTGTCTCCCCTGCAGCAAGCGTTTGCGGCTGGGTGGTAATGGAACCGATGGCCTGCTCAGGGCTGCCGCCCTTGGGGAAGACCGTCTGGGTAAGCGACACGGCAACGTCTGCGTCACCGCTGTTAGAGACGGTGGACGAGAGCTTGGTGGTAACGGCGCCGCTGCTCTGCGCCTGGAGGTCCGGCGAGGTCACACGCACGCCATCCTTGGCCACGGCGACCTTGCCGGTCACCACGAGGTCCACGTTGCGGCCAATGCCCGAGCCAGAGTACCAACGGCTCGAGGGCGTCTGGTGGTTGACCTTCACGGTGATGACGTTCTCCTCGCCCGCCTTGAGGTAGGGCGTGAGGTCAAACGAGAAGGGCGTGTAGCCGTAGGGGTGGTTGCCCAGCTGCGTCCCGTTGATCCATACCGTGGCATCCATGTAGACGCCATCGAAGTCGATGCGCACCTGCTTGCCCGCAAGGGCCTGGTCCACGTAGAAGCTCTTGCGGTACCAGCCCACACCGCCAGGCTTGTAGGCGCTCTCTGCCTCCATGGAGGGCGAGTAGTCCTGGTCGATGCTGTAGTCGTGGGGCAAGGTGACGTACTCCCAGGTGGAGTCGTCAAAGGCCTGGGCCTCAGCACCGCTGGCGTCGCCCAGGTAGAACTTCCAGTTGTCGTTGAAGCTCTGGGTGCGAATACCTGTGTCGCTGATGTTGTTAACGTAAACAACTTCCGGCACAGAAGACATCTGCATGGAGGACTGGGAGCGTACCTCGGGTGTGTCAGCGGTACCTTCCGCAATGGCAGCGACGGGCGTCGCAGAGAGAATCATTGCCCCCGTGGCAAGCGCGCAGAGCGCCCTTCGTATTCCGAGAGAGGTGTACCACCTTCCACCTCGTGTTCGTTTAGCCGAGCACGTGCCTACAGTCATGGTTGCGCCTCCACCTCAGACGGACCCGCACGATTGGCGGGCTGGACCCAAAGCGTGCATAGTAATGGGGTGGAGTTTCTCGGAGATAACGGCTCTGAACCTAAGCCAAAGCGGCAAACGGTCAATTTCGTCGGTGTGTGAGTACGTTACCATAAATTGGATTCAACCTGAAAATACCAGTGGCACCAGTAGGAGCTGACGCGACGGGACACTGCCCCGGTGCACCGTGCCACAAAAAAACAACCCCGCCTACTCGGCGGGGTCGTTGCTGCCGTTTCCGAGAAGCCCTCGCATGACCTGCTCGGGGCTCTGCCCATCGTAGCGGGCAAGCGCCGTAATCCTCTCGCGCATGCGGTACTCGTGGACCTCGTCCTCGAGCTCGCGCACGCGTGCGCGCAGGCGGTCGATCTCCTCGTCCCGCTCGCGGGCACGCTCGCGCATGTCCATGATGCGCACCACGCCGGCCAGGTTGATGCCCTCGTCGGTGAGCTTGGAAATGAGGTTCAGACGGTCGATGTCGGCCTGCGAGTATAGGCGGGTGTTGCCGCGCGAGCGCCCGGGGGTGACAAGCCCCTTCTGCTCGTACACGCGGAGGGTCTGCGGGTGCATTCCCGTAAGCTCCGCCGCCACGCTAATCATATACAGGGGCTTGTCCCTGTCGTGGGCGCCGCGTGCGCCACGGTCCTCAGATGCGCCGTAGTTACGAGCCATAGCGCTCGACGTCCCTCCTGTAGTCTCGCTTGTCGGCCTCCATGAGGGCGCCAAGGCTGTCGCGCTCCTTCTTGTTGAGCGACGTGGGAACCTTCACGCGGATGGTCACGTAGAGCGCGCCACGCGTGCCCTTGCGCTTGACGTTGGGCGCGCCCAGGTCGCGGAAGCGGAAGCACTTGCCGTCCTGCGTGCCGGCGGGCACCTTGAGGCGCACCTCGGTGCCGTCGGGCGTGGGCACGTCGACCGTCGCGCCAAGCGCGGCCTCGTACATGCTCACCGGCAGCTCCATGCGGATGTCCGCGCCGTCGCGCTTGAAGAGCGGGTGCTCCTCCACATGCGTGGTGATCACGAGGTCGCCGCGCTGGCCGCCGTTGGCACCGTACTCGCCGCGGCCCCGGTAGCGAAGCTTGCCGCCATCCACGGCGCCGGCCGGAATCTTGACGGTGAGCGTCTGCTCCTCGCCCGTCGACGGAACGCGGTACGACACCTTGCGCGTTGCGCCATTGAGCGCCTCGTCAAAGGTGACGTCGATGCGCATGGTGAGGTCTCCGCCCTTGGCGGGGCGCTGCGCCTGCTGGCGACCTGCTCCGCCAAAGATAGACGAGAAGTCAAAGCCGCCAAAGTCGCCACCCATGCTGTTGAAGATGTCGGACCAGTCGCCGTTGCCGCCCACGTTGGTGTAGGTGTACGTGCGCCTGGGGCCACCGGAGCCGCCGAAGTCCGCGCCGGGAATGCCGCCAAACATAAGCAGCTGGTCGTATTCCTTGCGCTTCTTCTCGTCCGAGAGCGTGGTGTATGCCTCGGAGATCTCCTTGAACTTCTTCTCGTCGCCACCGGCATCGGGGTGGTACTTGGCCGCAAGTTTGCGGAATGCCTTCCGGATCTCATCCTGGGTGGCGTCGCGCTTCACGCCCAAGATGTCGTAGTACGTTTTCTTACCATTGGCCATGGTTTCGCACGAGCCCCCTCTCATATCAATGCGCCCGGACCGAGCGGCCCGGGCGCCGTTATACTACTTTTCCTTTGCGGCGTCATTGCCCGAGCCAGGGCCCTTGTCGCCGCCGTCCTTGGCGTCGGAGCCCTTGTCGGCCGCGGCGTCCGCGGGACGCTTGGGTCCGCCGTAGGTCACGGTCACCATAGCGGTGCGGATGACCTTCTTGCCCATGCGGTAGCCCTTCTGGTAGACCTGGTCGACCGTCTCGTCGTAGGCGTCCTTGTCCTCGCGGCGGCCAACGGCCTGGTGCTCAAGCGGGTTGAACGGCTCGCCGGCGGGGTTGATCTCTTCGACGCCCTCCTTGGAGAGCACGCCCACCATCTTGTCGTGGACGGCCGAGACGCCATCGACGAATTGCTTGAACTGCTCGGACGTGGCGTCCTTCTCAACGCCAGAGGCGTGCTCGAGCGCGCGCTCCATGTCGTCGATGACGGGCAGCAGACTCACCACGAGCTTCTCGGCTGCGCGCTCGCGCTCGTCCAGACGCTCCTGGGCCGTGCGACGGCGGTAGTTGTCCCAGTCCGCCTGGAGACGGACCAGGCGATCGGTGGACTCGGCGGCCTCCTTCTTGGCCTTCTCGATGTCCTCCGTCATGTCGCTAAGCTTCTTCTGCAGCTCATCGCGCTCGGAGCGAAACTTCTTCGCGTCCTCGACGGCCTCCTGCTCAAGCACCTCGTCGGCAGCCTTCATGGCAGCGGCGCGCATTGCCGCGTCATCGTCCGGGTCGATGTCACCGGGGGCAGAGCTGGCGGCGGCTGTGGCCGCGCCCGCCGTGGCTGCCGAAGCGCCCGCGGGCGAGGGCTCGGCCTCGCTTGACTGCGCGGTGCCAGGCTTCTTCTCGTCTGCATCCTCGATTGGCACTTTCACGTCACCCTCCTCATGCGTACCAGAGGGAGCGGCCTTCTCGGCCGCCCCCTAGACAGGTTATCTTGGAGATGCGGCGCCGCAGCATGGCCGCGGCGCCAATCTCTGGGCTAGTCCTTCTTCTTGTCGTCGTCGACGACCTCGTAGTCGGCGTCGACCACGTCATCGGCAGAGCCGGAGCCAGCGTTGGACGCGCCCGCGTTGCCGCCTGCCGTCTGCTCCTGCGTGTTGGAGTACACGACCTCCGCCAGCTTGTGGCTGGCCTCCTGGAGCTTCTCGCCTGCGGCCTTGATGGCGTCGATGTCGGTGCCCTCAAGTGCCTTCTTGGCAGCGTCGACGGCGTCCTGGACGTTCTTGCGCTGGTCCTCGGGCACCTTGTCGCCAAGGTCCTTCAGGGTCTGCTCGGTGGAGTAGCAGAGGGAGTCGGTCTGGTTGCGGACCTCGATCTCGTCCTTGTGCTTCTTGTCCTCCTCGGCGTGGGACTCGGCGTCCTTGACCATGCGGTCGACCTCGTCGTCGGAGAGCGCGGTGGAGCCGGAGATGGTAATCTGCTGGGACTTGCCGGTGGCCTTGTCCTTAGCGGTGACCTTCACGATGCCGTTGGCGTCGATGTCGAAGGTGACCTCAATCTGAGGCACGCCACGCGGCGCGGCGGGGATGCCGGTGAGGGTGAACTTGCCGAGGGACTTGTTGTCGGCAGCCATCTCGCGCTCGCCCTGCAGGACGTTAATCTCGACGGACGTCTGGTTGTCGGCGGCCGTGGAGTAGACCTCGGTCTTGCTCGTGGGGATCGTGGTGTTGCGGTCGATCATCTTGGTCATGACGCCGCCCATGGTCTCGACGCCCAGGGACAGCGGCGTGACGTCAAGCAGCAGGATGCCAGAGACGTCGCCGGTAAGGACGCCGCCCTGGACGGCAGCGCCGTCGGCAACGACCTCGTCGGGGTTCACGGACATGTTGGGCTGCTTGCCGGTCATCTGCTTGACGAGCTCCTGCACGGCGGGCATGCGGCTGGAGCCGCCCACGAGGATGACCTCGTCAACGTCAGAGATCTGCATGTTGGCGTCGCGGAGAGCCTTGGTCACAGGGGCCTTGCAGCGATCGAGAAGGTCACGCGTGATGCGCTCGAACTCGGCGCGGGTCAGCGTGTAGTTGAGGTGCTTGGGGCCGGTTGCGTCAGCGGTAATGAAGGGCAGGTTGATGTCAGCCTGCTGCGCGGCCGAGAGCTCCTTCTTGGCGTTCTCGGCGGCCTCCTTCAGGCGCTGGAGCGCCATGGGGTCCTTGCGCAGGTCGATGCCGTTCTCCTGCTGGAACTTGTCGGCTGCCCAGTCGATCACGCGCTGGTCCCAGTCATCGCCGCCCAGGTGGTTGTCGCCGTTGGTGGCAAGAACCTCAACCACGCCGTCCGCGAGGTCAAGCAGAGAGACGTCGAAGGTGCCGCCGCCCAGGTCGAAGACGAGGACCTTCTGCTCGGCGCCCTTCTTGTCCAGGCCGTAGGCAAGGGCAGCGGCCGTAGGCTCGTTGACGATACGCTTGACGTCGAGACCAGCGATCTTGCCAGCGTCCTTGGTGGCCTGACGCTGGGCGTCGTTAAAGTACGCCGGGACGGTGATGACAGCCTCGGTGACGGGCTCGCCGAGGTACTTCTCGGCGTCAGCCTTCATCTTGCCAAGAATCATGGCGCTGATCTGCTCAGGCGTGAAGTCCTCGCCATCAATCTCGACAACGGCACGGTTGCCGGTGCCGCTCTTGACGGTGTACGGGACGGTCTTGAGCTCGGAGCCGACCTCGTCATAGCGACGGCCCATGAAACGCTTGATCGAGAAGACCGTGTTCTTGGGGTTGGTGACGGCCTGGTTCTTGGCGGCTTTGCCCACGATACGGTCGCCGTCGGCACGGAAGCCAACAACGGACGGCGTGGTGCGGTCACCCTCGGCGTTCACGATGATGGTGGGCTCGCCGCCCTCGAGGACGGCCATTGCAGAGTTGGTTGTACCAAGGTCAATACCGAGAATCTTGCCCATGGTGTACGTTCCTTTCCTTTTGCGCCGCCGCGGCATTCGCCGTGCTCAGCGCTTTGTTCGCTCTTGTACGTTGTGTCTTATGCCCCCTGTCGTCCGACTTTATACATTATCTAAGTCTCAATACATGAGATTTTTTGACGTTGCTCGGCGCAAGGGATGGGTACGTGGTCGGGGCGACACTTCACAGCCGCTCGGACAGCCATCCCCGCCAGTGTTGTTGAGAAGGAATTGGACGAAATGCGGCACGGGAAGGCCACAAAACGTCGGAATCCTTCTCAGCAGCGCGCGGGGGGGCCGCCCGCCCCCCGCCGGCGGCGGGCGGACTTCCGGTTGGCAGCAGTTTTGGTGAGACTCCTTATGTGGCCGCGGCACAGAGGCAATTCGCTGACCTGCGGTTCATCAGCCCTCGAACCGCTTTGTACCTGGGGTACCCCTGGAAAACCGTAGCCTAACCGTAGATCTGCGCCATGCTGCCCCCCGGCGGCGTGCTGTGGGCGGACGGCACCGCCACAGGGGCCAAACACGGCGGTCCGACAGGTGTCCAAACTACACACGGTGGGGGGGCCGAGAGATGCAGAAGCCCAGGTCGACACAAACCTTAAACGCGACCGTGCGTAGTTCGGGGCAGATACAGGGCGCGAGAAGCGCCATCGGCACCACAGTGAGAAGAGCGGCCGCACGCCCAAAGACGTACGGCCGCAAAGGAAGGTCTTCTCGACAAGAAACGCTAGCCCTTCTCGCCAGCATCCTTTTCGGCAAGCTTGCGATCGAGCTTTGCCTGCTTGCGCTTGCTGCGCTTGTAGAGCTCGGGGTGCTCGCGCTCGCCCTTGGTGCGACGTGCGATAAGCGCAATGCCACCGGCAATGAGCGCTGCGACAGCAATGTCGACGCCGCGGATAATCCCCCACCACGGGGACTCCGTCGTCTCCTGCACCGCACCGGGCACCATGCCCTGCATTGCTGAGGAGTTCACCACCGCGTAGGCCAGGTTGTGGATGGCCCTCCGCATGCAAGCTCGAGCGGTGGGGCTGTCGTAGTCCGAGATGGACCACATGACAGGTGCGTCCATGCACAGGTAGGTATCGCAACCGGCACGCATTGCAAGATCACGGTGGTTATTTCCGCTCCAGACCCAGTAGTCAGAGATCACCATGCCCTCGAAGCCCCACTCCTCGCGCAGGATGTCGTGGAGCAGCGCGTAGTTGCAGTGGCCGATCATGGTGCCAATGCAGGTCTGCGACGCCATGACCGCGGTGCCCGCACGCATGACCTTCTCGGCAATAGTGCCGGAGTCGTCAGACGTGTACCGCACGGTCTTTCGGGCCCCCTTGAGCGCGATCTCGAAGGGCCTGAGGTACAGCTCGCGCATGGTCTGCTCGTCAGCCCAGGTGCAGATGAGCTGAGAGCGGCCAGTCTCCGTGTCGTTGAGCACAAAATGCTTGAGGTAGCAGTACATGCCCTTGTCGCCCGCACCGGACACCACGCGCTCCGCCAGCTTGCCCGTGAGCACGGGGTCCTCGGAGTAGTACTCGAAGACACGGCCGGAGAAGAACGAGCGGTGCAGGTTGAGGCCAGGCGAGTACCAGCCCGAGATGCCGTGCGCCAGGCCCTCGGTCCCAATGGACTCGCCCATCCGGTAGAGCAGGTCCTTGTTCCACGTGGCTGCGGCCAGGGGCTGGTAGCCGTACGAGCAGCTCTTGGTCACGTCGTACCCGTGGTCGGAGCCCTGCACCTTGAGGCCGTTGGCACCGTCCATGTCGATGGTCGACGGAAGGCCAATGGAGTCGATGGCCGAGGTCACGTACGCATCACCCGAGAAGTTCCGCACAATGTCGGCCTTGTCGGCGTCCCAGTCGATCTGGTCGAGCAGCGCGTCCCACCTGGGGTCGTCGTACGCGGCGCCACGCAGGTCGGACACCACAAGGCCATTCTTTGCGCCAGACGTGGGCGCCTCGGCCGCGTAGACCAAGCTGCCCTCGACGTTGCCAAAGCGCGCATCCGTCGCGGGGTCAAAGGTCACGAAGAGGTCATGGTCCTTAGAGAACTTATCGTCTATGGACTTGGTCGCCTCGTAGACCGGCTGGGTACCGGCCCAATCGGCACGCGAGAGGACCCTCGACTGGGCGCACATGTAGTCGCTGCTCTCCTGGAAGCGGTTGGTGGCGGCAACGTACGTCTGGCCGTCCCTCTCCACGGCGTTGCCCTGGTCGTCCAGCGCGGACTGGGCGTCGCGCTCGGAGCGGCGCGTGTGCTCGGGGTCTGACCCGTCGTACCAGAGGGTCTCGTCCTGCGTGACCGTCGCCTGGCCGATCACCGCGTGGCTGTTCTCGCGGAGGCTCACCACGTAGTCCCCGGCCTCCAGCACGTAGCAGCCCACGGTCCCGCCGGGGTTCTCGTGCGTGTAGCAATAGGACGCCATGTCCTCGCGGTCGAGCGAGAGCTCGAGCGTCTGGGACTGGCCGGGCTGCAGGAGGTCGGTCTTCGCGAAGTCGGCCAGCTGGCACGCGGGCTTCTCGATGCCATCCGACCGGTCGAGCCCGGTGTAGGGCGAGGTCACGTACAGCTGCGCCACGTCCTTGCCGGCAACGGAGCCCGTGTTGGTGACCGTCACACGCGCGACGACGCGCTCGTCGTCGGCGTTCACGGAGTCGAGCGACTGCGAGAAGGCCGTGTACGAGAGGCCGAAGCCGAACGGGAACACCACCGCGTCGTCGTACGAGAAGGACGGGTCGACAAGCGCCGCCGTCTCGTAGTAGCGGTAGCCCATGTACACGCCCTCCTGGTACTCGTTGAAGGTGCGCGTGAGCTCCCCGCCGTCGGTGAGGCTTCCCGACTTGATAGGCAGGTTGTCGTAGGTGTGCAGGCCCACGCTCGCAAACGAGGGGTCCGCCGTGAAGTCCCGCGGCCAGGTGTCGACGGTGCGTCCGCTTGGGTTGGCGTCGCCGTCGAGCAGCGCGGAGAGCTCCGCGAAGCCGCGCTCGCTGGGGTGGCCGTAGTGGACGATCGCGTCCGCCTCGAGGTCGCCCGACATAAGGTCGCCGACCTCCATGGGTGCGGAGCTGACGATGACCACGACGACGGCGCCGCAGATGCGCTTCGCCGCCTTGATGGCGCCCCGCTCGTTCCCCGAGAGCGCGAGGTAGTGAGGCGTTCCGTCGGAGTAGGCGTCCATCTTCTGGTCCTGCCCCTCCTGGCCGGCACGGGTCACGAACACGATGCCCGTGGCCTCGGGCCTCTCGGCGATGCCGTCGTAGATGGAGGGGGCGTACTCGTAGATGCGGCAGTCGCCGCCCAGCACGGAGCCCGCCTTGCCCGCGGCGGAGGCGCCCTCCGCCTCCTCGAGGGCCTCGGGGTCGCCGGCGGCGCGCATGGCGTCCGCCGCCGAGTTGTCGATCAAGAACTCCGAGAGGCCCTGCTCGGGGGTCACGGGGTCGACCGACCACTTGGCCGAGCCGCCCGAGGTGAGCTGCCCGTAGATCGGGCTGAGGTAGGCGCGCCCAAATGGCATGACCGTCGAGCCCTTCGCCAGCGGCAGGACGCCGGAGTTCTTGAGGAGCACCGTGCCCTCGTCCTGGATCTGGGCCGCCACCTTGTAGGCGGCCTCCTTTGCCTGTGCGGGGTCAGGAGTCTGCGGGGTGGTTCTCGTCATATCGGCGGCTGCGCCAGAGCAGCCGCCAAGGGCCGTGGCGGCCACGGCACCGGCGGCAATTCCACCGGTGGCACCAAAAAACTGCCGCCTGGTGATCGTTGTCTCTCGCACGGCTACTCCTCCCCCTCGGTGACCTGCACGTTGTAATAGCTCGAATCCCATGCCGTCTTGTCGTTGGGCGTCTCCACGTAGGTCTCGCCCTTGCCCAGGAAGGTATCGAGCGTGGAGCCAAGCGTGACGCCCGCCATGGTGGCGAGGATGGCGACGAGCGCCACGATCACCATGGGGATGATGAGCAGGACCCTGAACTTGGTGTTTGACATCTTGAGCTTTGCGGCCCCCTTGGCCGCAGGCGCGGTCTGCGCCGTTTTGTCGTGTGGCATTGTTCCTCCCCCTTCTTTGCCGTCCCCGCGGACGGCTTCCGACAAGCGCAGGGTATTGCGCGACATGCCAATGCGCGACAGACGGCGCGTTTGGTGCGCCAAGTGACAAAACCGGAAGCGGTATGCCAGTGGCGGCGTCTCGGGGATACCCCCTTGGCTCAACCGTTAAGATTCCTGCAGGGGGGGAGATCGTATGTATCGGATACTCATCGTCGAGGACGAGCCGGACGCCGCGGCGGCGCTGCGCGACGCCATCAGGCGCTATGGCAACGAGCATGCGGAGCAGTTCCAGGTCGGCTGGATGAGAAACACCATCGACCTGGATGAACCCGCTTTTGACCTTATCTTCATGGATATTGACCTAGGCATTGAGAATGGCATGGATGCTGCGCGCGAGATTCGCGAGTTCGACCGCTCGACGCCCATCATCTTTGTCACTAACCTTGCCCAGTACGCCATTCAGGGCTACGAGGTCAATGCACTGGACTTCATTGTGAAGCCCTTCACGTATGGGAGCTTCTCCCTGCGGATGGATCGCGCAATGGAGGTCCTACGCAGGCGAGAGGGCCGATCAATCTCCATCCAGACCCGAGACGGACTCCGCATCTTCCCCGCCTCCAGCCTGGTGCGCGTCTGGATGCATGGTCACGACGTCAACTATGGGCTCTCGGATGGCAGCGCGGAAGCGGTACGCGGAAGTCTGAGAGAGACCGAGGCAACGCTTGGAGGGACACCGTTTCTCAAGATTTCCTCTGGATGCATCATCAACATGGCACACGTGCGCGGTGTGAGGGACTCGGCTATCACGTTATCCGATGGGAGCGTCTGCTACATAAGTCGAGCCAATAAGCGTCGGTGCCTGGAAGAGATCTCCCGCTACCTAGGCGGAGGTGGCGCATGATGCCCGCGAGCCCCGCGTTGATCGCGTCAACGCTGTTCCTGTTACTTTTTCCTGTCGCAGAAATCGTTGCACCGGTGCTCATGCTTGCGGCAGCGCGTCCCCGAAGAGAGCCGTTCGCGCGGCGCGCAGCGATTGTCTTTGGTGTTGTCGCAGTGGTTGCGCTTGTGGTCTCGCCTCTTGCCTATTTCACCATTATGGGCTCCGCAGACCCCGAGGGATACAACCGCATCTATTCTCTCGCTAGTTCAGTAGTCATTCTTGTGTCTCTGGTTCCCATAGCCATGTCCCTCTACGAGACCTCCGTATGGCAGGCACTGTTCTGCGCGGGCGCAGGCTATACCATACAGAACCTTGCAAGCGGAACTAGAGAGTTTCTCAAGCTCCTGCTCTCGCACTACCTTGGAATCTCGGCGGGCTTCTCGATGCAGACGGGAATAAACGTAGAGAATGCGCCCGCTACTGCCTTCATTACGTTCTTTCCCGTGCTGCTTGTTTACACGATTGCATACCTCGCATTTATCCGCCCCGCACGGCGGGAAAGCCTGGGCAACGTCGAGGATCACGGAATGCTTGTCGTACTTATCCTGGTAATACTGGTGGTCATCTCGTTTGACGTTCTCATAAAGAGTTTGGGCAACGTCACCGGGTTTCCCGCGCTTGTTGCACTGCGCGGCGTGCATGGCGTTGTGTGCTGCTTTGTCCTCTTTGTGCAGTTCGAAATCTTGAGCAAGCGCAGTCTTGAGCTCGAGCTGGCACAGAACCAGCGCATTGCCTCCGAGCGCGAGCGGCAGTACCAGCTGTCTCGCGCCAACATCGACGCAATCAACGTGAAGTGCCACGACATCAGGCACCAGATCCACCAGGCGGCCACCGGAGGCAAGGCGGTCGACCCAGAGTTCTTGGCAAGCGTCGAGCGCGAGGTTGCAGTCTACGATTCCCAAGCAAAGACTGGCAACGAGGCCTTGGATACAATTCTCACCGAAAAGGGCCTGCTTTGCGAGCGGGAGGGCATATCTCTTAGCGTTATTGCTGACGGCAGCGCGCTCGTAGCGCTCAGTCCCTCGGAAGTCTATTCGCTCTTTGGGAACGCGCTGGACAACGCCATCGAGGCCGTCTGCGCGTTGGCCGATCCCGGCCAACGTAGCATATCCCTGACCGTAAGGCAAATTGGAAGCTTGGCGACTATCCATGTTGAGAACTATCTCGCTGGAGAGGCGCACTTCTCCGACGGGATTCCCCAGACCAGCAAACACGACTCGCAACAGCACGGCTTTGGCACACGTTCGATGCGCGAGATCGTAGAGCGACACGGCGGAACGCTCACGTTTGGACAACGCGGCCGCACCTTTACCGTTGACGCCATGATTCCGGCGCCGTTGGAGAGAAAAGGATAGGCGGGCAAAAGTAAACGTGAGCTTTGGGGCCCAAAAGTGCATCGAACTCACCTTCGTTACACAGAACCGGGGTCTCCATGCATCGAAATGGCCTTCGTTACACCCAGTTTTTGTGATGAAGTAATTAGGCTTCCTATATCTTGTGCTATATAAAACTTTTAACATCAATATGTTGTGTGTCAAATGGCTTCATACTTGGACATTCGCCAATATTACGTGTAACGAAGGCGAGTTCGGCGCAACGAAGCCAATTCTTGTGTAACGAAGGTGAGTTCGGCGCAACGCGCGACCGTCTACACGGCGCACCGCTCGCTTCCAAGGCCCAACATTGGGGGCGCCGGCCCCACATGCCGCGCATACAATGAAACGAGTCACAACCACGGGAGGTACCCATGAAGCTTCTCATCGCATCCGACATCCACGGCGCAGCCGACTGGTGCGCGCGCCTCATGGACGCCATCGGCGCCGAGAACCCCGACCGCGTGGTTCTTCTCGGCGATTTGCTCTACCACGGGCCGAGAAACGACCTTCCCGAGGACTACGCGCCCAAGAAGGTCATCGGCATGCTCAACGGCATTGCCGAGAAGGTCATCGCCGTGCGCGGCAACTGCGAGGCCGAGGTCGACCAGATGGTGCTCGACTTCCCGTGCATGGCCGAGTACAACATCCTGCTTGACCCAGAGGCTAACGACGGGGCGGGGATGACCATCTTCCTCACGCACGGACACGTGTGGGGGCCGGGGATTCACAACTCGGTCGACGTATGGCCCGAGCTGCCGCAGGGTTCGGCGCTGGTATACGGGCACACGCATAAGAAGGTTAACCAAACGAGTGACTCGCACCCAGGAATCACCGTGTTCAACCCGGGTTCGGTTGGCATTCCTAAGGACGGGACTCACAGCTATGGCGTCTATGAGGACGGCCACTTTGAGTTCCGCGTGTGGGACGAGTAGTACGGACGCATACCCGCAAACGCAACGGCGCCCAGAGCGGATCCGCTCTGGGCGCCGTTTTCGATCGAACTTCTATAGTTCTCTTCCTCTATGCTTGCGCTTTCTTGAGCTGAGAGTAGCCAACAAAGCACAGAATCATTTCGGCAATAACGAAGAAGAAGTACGGGATGAAGAGCACCATGGCCACTGCATATAGAATGCCAGCCGTAAGCGCAAAGGCCGACTTCTTCAAAAACGTCGCGAGAGCATTGAACACCACAGCAAGAGCAACCAATACCAGGTGCGGTATAACCATAGCTGTTGCAACTGCGGCTCCAAGCTGTTCAGACGAGCTCCCCGACCCCGCGTTTGCCCCTGACCAGTAAACCAGGCTATACACCAGATACGCCGCTCCAATAATCAGGGCGATAAGCAGAGGCTTGTTGATCTTCTTCATGTGGACTCCAGTCTGGCTCCGCATGCCTTGATGGGCATCCGAGCCATGAATCTATGAGAGCGCGAATGTCTGCTGGGCAACGGGCGTCTTGTCAAGAGAAACGAGCGGGTAAACCTCCACCTCGACATCAGACGTTCCCGAGACCGAATAGACCAGCGTTGCCTGCGTCGAGACGCCCGGCTTGACGTTCGTGGTGTACCCGCTCGTGTCAACGCTAGTGCTAATGGCCATATCGCGCTGGACGCCATCTTGGTAGACCTCGACGTTTGCCATGGTTGCCAGAGACTGGGCCTCATCAGAGTTGTTCGTGAACGTAAAGGTAATATCCACCGTTGGGTTGCCTTCGTAGTCGGTGTCTTGTGTGCAGCTGTCGATGGTTACCGAGAAGTCCTGCTCTGCCGTCTGCGCTTTCTCGGCAGGTTGTGACTGCTCCTGCTGGGAGGAAGCCTCACTGGTTGTCGAGCCTGAGGTGCTGGATGAAGACCCACAACCGGCAAGGGCCATCGTGAGAGCCATGGCTGCCGCGGCCACACAAACTGTTGTCTTTCTCATTGTCACTCCCTTGGTCAGAACGGATATCAGCCGGGTCCGTGGACGTTGGGCGCTGACAAAACTGTCAGATTGGCCCGAGCAACCTAACCCGGCCTCGCATGACTTGAGATACTAAGAACGCCGCAGAGTGCCTTCATTAGCTGGCAGCTAAATCACTGCGGACGGTCTTGCGAATGGCAGTCGCCGCGAGGCTTTCCGGGCATGATGGTCCGCTCGCCGCGCTCCCAAAGGAGATCGTCGCACTGCTCGACACCCAAGCCGTGGTAAAGCGCATACGCAACAATCAGGTCTCTACGGCAATCCGGACGCAGTCGGCACACGCCACCACGTTCAAGCAGCTCAGAGGCATCGTGAATCCCCAGCTGCATCCCAAAGGCAAGCTGCAGCAGCTTGTCGCGCGAGGCACGTCTGGTGCCAGCAAGAATCTGGTACGCGAAAGTTTGATTAAGGCGGCTCCGGTGGATGGCGTCGTTTCTCGGCATGCCACCTGCCGCCAAGCGGTCGTACGCCCATGCCGAGAGGCCTCGCTCGTCGAAGGATGCGCAGGCCAGGACCTCGTCGAGGTCTGCGTCGCGCGCTATGGCATGCCAGGAATCTTCCACGTCTGCCTCCATCCGCAATGGATGGTGGCAAAGCGCCGGGGCGCTTTCATTAGCTTGCTGCTAACATAGCCGGCGAAAAGCTTCGCAACTACACGTTGAGAACAACAGCAAAAATGAGAAGCGCAAAGAACGCAACGCCGAGAACCGACGCACCAAACAAGGCCCACTTGCCAAGTATGGCAAGGCGCGCCGAAGCGCCTGAATGTCTACCGCCGCCATACTTTCCGGCTCCAAGTATGGCGGCGGGCGCCTCGACCACACACAGCAGTGCAAGGTAGGCACCAATAAACAGCATGAGCAGCATTAACGTAACTGGGTATTGCTGGCCTGGAAACGTTATTGCCTGGGATGCCGCAAGCACAAACAACGCACCCAGAAACACACCGAGAAGCGCTACTGCAATGGAGCCTAGTTTCCGTGTGCCATCCGAAACCCGAAACGCCCCAAACAACTGCACGGGGGTCACCAGAGTCAGATAGTTATCGCCGCGAGCGTTGGGGAGGGTTGCCGCGCCAGACGTCCAGCTGTCACTCGTGGCGACCGCGTCTGGCACCGCCTGAAGCACGACAGCGCGCAGCGCTCCCGCGCTCTGGTAGCGCTCGCTCGGCTCGAAACTACAGGCCTTCTCGACAATGCGCCGCAGTTCAGGACGCACAACGGCGGAATCCGCAAGCGCCGCCGCATACCCCTCGGCGTCTGGGGTAACACCTGTGAGCATATAACCCAGCAGGCAGCCAATTGAGTAGACGTCGGAGCGGCCGTCGGTCTGGGCAAAGCCGTACTGCTCGGGGGACGCAAAGCCCCAGGTACCAAGCCGGGTGGTATCGCGTTGCGCGCCCTCGACGTAGGTGCGCGCAATGCCCAGGTCGATAAGGACCGCCCCGCGCGGAGAGAGAATCACGTTCTTGGGAGACACGTCGCGATGAACGATTCCCAGCTCGTGGAGGGTGGCGACCGCATCGCACACGTCGGCAACCACATGCGCTGCCGCAACCTCGCCCATGTAGCCGGCCTCGGCCACGCATGAGGCAAGCGACGCCCCATAGACGTACTCGCGGACAATGACCACCTGGTCCGGCAGGTCATAGGTCTCGACCACGCGCGGCAGGTGCTTGTCGGCAGCGGACGAGAGACGCGAGAAGACCTCGACGTTTGCAACGTCACGCTTGACGCGCTTGCGGACCAGCGGGCCCTCGCCCAGATGCTCGGTGCCAGGTCTGCTCACGACCTCGGTCGAGCCGGCCCTCCCGCAGGCAAGCACGCGCACCACGCGATAGGCCTCGTCCTTCTCGAGCGCCGCCATGAGCTGCGTGTCTGCGGGCGCGTCCACTACGCCTCCCCGTCGAGCAGGGTCTTCTCGCCCAGGCGCCACAACTCGTCATCCGTCTGAGCGCGGCTCATGCCGTGCTCGAGACAGAAAATGATGATGGCGTCGCGGCGGTTACGCGACCACAGCTCGGAGGCGCCGGCAAGCCGCAGCAGGCGCTGTGCCTCAACGAGCGAGCAACCCAGCCCAAAGGCCAGCATGATCGCGCTGTCGCGACCGGGGCGGCGCGTACCCTCGAAGATCTGGTAGCAGAACGTGGGGTTGAGCCCGGACGCACGGATGACCTGCGATTTCTTGAGCCCGTGCGCTTCTCGCACGGCCTCTGCGTACTCCGCGAGCGAGCGCTCCTCCAAGCTAGCGCGCGCAAGGTACTGCTCCGGTGTCGCCGACGCCAGCAGCTGCTCCAGAAGCTCCGCGGTGAGGCGCACGGGCCCGCCCGCAGTCTCGCCCCGCTCCCCCGACATCAGAACTTATCGACCATGCCATCAGCGTCCGCGTGGAGCTGGCGGATGGTCTGGGGAATGAGGTCCAGGTCGTAGGGGGTCATCTGGTAGACCCAGTTGAGCCAGTTGCGGTAGAGCAGGTTCGCGTGGGCACGCCACGTGAAGATGGGCTGGCTCTCGGGGTTGTCGTCCGGGAAGTAGTTCTCGGGCAGGCGGATGGGCAGCCCCTTGTGGAAGTCGCGCCAGAACTCGTCAGAGAGCGTGTCTCGGCCGTACTCGAAGTGGCCCGTCACGTAGACCTCGTGGAAGTCTGCGGTGGCAATGATGGCCGGACCGCTGGTGAAGCCCTCCGAGAGCACGTGCAGCTCGGGGTGGCGGGCAAGCTCGTTGGTATCGATTGCGGCGTGGCGTGAGTGCGGCATGTAGTGCACCTCGTCGAAGCCGTTGGTGAGGAAGTTGTACTCGTCGCACAGGCGCTGCGGGAAGACGCCAAAGAGCTTGGATCCAAGCTGCTTCTTGGGGATACGGTACAGGTGCCAGAGGCCGGCCATGGCGCCCCAGCACAGATACATGGTGGAGAGCACGTGCTCCTGCGACCAGTCGATGATCCCGCAGAGCTCGTCCCAGTAGTCAACGTCCTCGAAGTCCATCTGCTCCACCGGCGCACCCGTGATGATAAGACCGTCGTAGTTCTTGTCGGCAAACGAGTCAAACGTGTCGTAGAACTTCACGAGGTGGTCTTGCGAGACGTGCGTGGCCTCATGCGTGGAGACGCGCATGAAGTCGCAGCTCACCTGCAGCGGCGACTTGGAGATGAGGCGCAGAATCTGGGTCTCGGTCTCGATCTTGGTGGGCATGAGGTTGAGAATTGCCACCCTCAGCGGGCGGATCTCCTGGCGCTCTGCGACCTCTTCTTCGAGAGCGAAGATGCGCTCCTCGTGCAGGATCTTCTTGGCGGGCAGGCCGTCTGGGATGTTGATGGGCATGCGTGACTCCTTGGCTGGTGCAAACGGGCAAGACGGACGTGCGCCGACGACGACAGTCGCGACGCAGCTAGCGCATTCGACGCATTCGCGCCGTGAGTGGAGCCATGTTTGCCCTGTTCCAGCTCATACAAGGTCCTTCTCGCCACGCGCACCCCATCTGGCACGCACGCCTTCACAGTATAGAGGAGAGCGCACGGACTGTCCCCCGTTTTCATGCGGCGATATTGTCGTGATGGTGGAAAAGCGCACGTACATGCCCCATACTGTGCAGCATGGATACATCATTTGCCGAGCTCGGGCTAAACGAGCAGATTCTTGCCGGGGTGGATGCCCTTGGCTTTGACACACCAACTCCCGTTCAGGCACAGGCGATTCCCGTTGTCCTTGAGGGGCGCGACGTGGTTGCCTCCGCGCAGACGGGCACCGGCAAGACCGCTGCCTTCGCCCTGCCGGCGCTGCAGCTCATTCAGGGTCAAAAGGCCACTAGCAAGGAGCCGCTCGCCCTGGTGGTAACACCAACGCGCGAGCTTGCCGCGCAGATCGACAACGTGGTGAGCGTGGTGTGCAAGGAGACGGGCCAGCGCGCCGTCATCGTGATGGGTGGCGCCAAGTTTGACAAGCAGATTGCGCAGCTCGAGAAGGGCTGCGACCTGCTGGTTGCCACGCCGGGGCGCCTGCTCGACCTCATGGAGCACAACCACGTGAGCCTTTCCAAGGTGCAGGTGCTTGTGCTCGACGAGGCCGACCGCATGCTCGACATGGGCTTTTGGCCCAGCGTCCGCCGCATTATGCATGCTCTGCCCGAGAAGCACCAGACGCTGCTCTTCTCGGCAACCATTCCACCCAGCATCAAGAGCACCATCGACGCGCTGCTGAGAGACCCCGCCTACGTGGAGATTGCTCGCGTGGGCCAGACCGCCGACACCGTGGAGGAGCACCTCTGCCCCGTCACGCAGGGCCAGAAGACGCAGCTCCTGGAGGCACTCATCAGGACCGGCGGCGGTACCGGCGTGCAGCCGGAGCGCGTACTGGTCTTCTGCCGCACCAAGCACCGCGTGGATGACGTCTCGAAGATCCTCAAGAACGCAGGCCTCAAGGTGGACGTGATGCACGCAGACCGCCCGCAGAAGGCGCGCGAGAAGGCCCTCGAGCGGTTCCGCGGGGGCAAGGTCCAGGTGCTTGTCGCCACTGACGTGATGAGCCGCGGCATCGACGTCGAGGGCATCGACGCGGTGGTCAACTTCGACGTGCCCATGGACCCCGAGGACTACGTGCACCGCATTGGCCGTACCGGCCGCGCCGGCGCAACGGGCCACGCCTACACGTTCATGGCGCCCGACGAGGTGAGCCCCCTTCGCGAGATCGAGTACTTCACGAAGAAGCTCGTGCCGGTGTGGGACCTGCCTGGCTTTGCCTACGACGAGGGGCGCATCATCCCGCAGTCCGGACGCTCGACCACCAAGCCAACGCGCACGATGTTCTCGGGCTCCAAGGCCCGCGGGCGCGGCTTTGGCGGCGGGAGGTACGGTCGCCACTTCTAGGAGCGGCGCCGGCGGCCCCCTCGGCCCTCGTCATACCAACAAGCAAGTCACGACTCACCCACAAGAAGGATCCAATGAAGCAGCAGCGTCCGTATCCGCAGGTCATCGTCACGAGAAAGGCCGCCCGGGCGCTTGCCAGCGGGCATCCCTGGGTCTTCGAGGGCGAGGTCCGTCGCATGGAACCCGCACCAGCGGACGGGCGCATGGCTCAGAACGGCGACGTGGTGGATGTGGTTGAGGAGAACGGCACCTGGCAGGGCGTGGGGCTTCTCTCCGAGCAGAGCAAGATTCGTGTGCGCGTAGTGAGCCGCAACGCCAACGACCGCATCAACGAGGCGTTTTGGGCACGCAAGCTTCAGTGGGCGTGGGAGTATCGCAAGGCCGCCATGGGCTCGCGCGCCCTGCCAGGCTGCGAGCCGGACACCAACTGCTGCCGCGTGCTCTTCTCGGAGGCAGACGGGTTCCCGGGCCTCGTCGTCGACCGCTATGAAGACGTGCTGGTCTCGCAGGTGGGCACCGTGGGCATGCAGCGGCTGCGCCCCACGCTCTACCCGCTGCTCCTCGACGTACTGCGCACGGACAGTCAGGACATCCGTGGCATCTACGAGAGAAACGACGCTCCTTCTCGCCTCAAGGAGGGCCTTGCGCAGGAGAAGGGCTGGTGGGCCGAGGGCAGCCGCCCCGCGCCGGAGAGCGCGCGTGTGATTGCGCACGAGAATGGCATCGCCTACGATCTTGACCTCGAGAACAGCCAGAAGACAGGGTTCTTCCTCGATCAGAAGTACAACCGCCGCGCTGTGCGCGAGTTGGCCCGCGGGCGCCGCGTGCTCGACTGCTTCTGCCACGTGAGTCCGTTTGGCCTCAACGCCGCAGCAGGCGGTGCCGCGTTTGTGCGCGAGGTCGACGTGAGCCAGACAGCAATCGACCTGGCACGCGAGAACGCGCGCCTCAACAACCTTGAGTCAACGATGGGCTTCACCTGCGCAAACGTTCTCGAGTACCTGCCCGCGCTTGTCTCGGACAAGAAGCGCCTGCGCGAGGAGGGCGGTCCCTTCGACCTTATCGTCCTGGATCCGCCAGCGTTCACCAAGAGCCGCGGGACCGTGGACCATGCCGCCCACGGCTATCGTGAGATCAACGAGTGGGCTATGCGTCTCCTTCCGCGTGGAGGCTACCTTGCAACGTGCAGCTGCAGCCACTTCATGACGCGCGACCTTCTCGCCCGCGCCATTGCCGAGGCCGCGCACAACGCAAACGTTCAGCTGCGCCAGATCGAGGAGCGCCAGCAGGCGCCGGACCACCCCATCCTGTGGGGCGTCCCCGAGACCCACTACCTGGACTTTTTCGTGTTCCAGGTAGTGTAGGACTCTTACCTGCTGTTATATGGCCGCTTGGGGCTGGTGAAATTCGTCATTAGGGATTGCAGAATTACATCAGTAGGATAACAAGGCCCGCTTTATAAACTGTGTCATCTACGAGGGACTCTGGGCAGATTGGGCATACCCTACCCGCAGTTCCACGCCGTTCTGCACGAACTTATACCGTCTTACACGGTTTTATACCGTCTTGCACCGCATACCGTATGCAGCGCCCTTGCCGCCGCTAGCCCCTGCTCCTGCGGCGCGCGCGGAAGAACGCGCGCAGCTGGTCAGCAGCCTCGTCCGCCAGCACACCTGACGTCACCTCGAACGCATGGTTGAGCCGCGGGTCGTGGCTCACGTCAAAGAGCGTGCCGAGCGCGCCACCCTTGGGGTCGGGCGCACCATACACGCAGCGGTCCACACGCGCGTTAACCATGAGCCCCGCACACATGAGGCACGGCTCGAGCGTCACGTAGACCGTGCACCCCGAGAGCCGCCAGCGGCCAAGCGCCCTCGCAGCCTCCTCCATGGCGAGAAACTCGGCGTGCGCCGCAGGGTCCGCGTCCTCCTCGCGGCGGTTATGCGCACGAGAGACAACCTGCCCATCGCACACCACCACCGCACCTATCGGCACCTCGCCCTCATCTGCGGAGGCAGCGGCCTCGTCCAAGGCAAGGCGCATGAACCCAAGGTCCTCTTTGGCGGCGTCCTGGTTGTTGCCCCGCTCGTCTTGGTCCATCCCTCGCCCCTCTTGTACAGTCGCAAGCCCAACTTTTCCAGCATATGCGCTAGGATATATCCACGCACCCAACGGAGGGGTGGCAGAGTGGTTGATTGCAGCGGTCTTGAAAACCGCCGGGCGCGTTGCGTCTCGAGGGTTCGAATCCCTCCCCCTCCGCCTCGCGCGTCCCATCACGAAGCACCGCACGCCGTCCACGTCTCCAGCACGTCCGCCACGGTCCGCCCGCCTGAAGGGAGCCCCTCATGACTGCCATTATCATCATCATTGCCATCATCATTGCCATCATCATTGTTCTTGTCGTCTGGTTTGTGAGCATCTACAACGGCATCGTCCGCAAGGACAACCGCTGCGACAACGCCTGGCAGACCATCGACGCCCAGCTGCAGCGCAGGAACGACCTCATCCCCAACCTGGTTGAGACCGTCAAGGGCTACGCCGCGCACGAGTCCGGCACGCTCTCGGCAGTTACGCAGGCGCGTGCCGCCGTCATGTCCGCCAAGACGCCCGAGGACAAGATGGCCGCCTCCAACGTGCTCTCGGACACACTGAAGTCGCTCTTCGCCGTCTCCGAGGCCTACCCCGAGCTCAAGGCCAACGCCAACTTCCAGCAGCTGCAGTCCGAGCTCTCGGACACCGAGAACAAGATCAGCTACGCGCGCATGAGCTTCAACGACTGCGTGCTCGAGTACAACAACGCCATCGAGACCTTCCCCGGCAACGTTGTGGCTGGCTCCAAGTTCAAGGAGCGTCAGGGCTTCGAGGTCCAGTCCGAGGCCGTGCGCCAGGCGCCGCAGGTCAAGTTCTAGCCTCTTCTCGGCCGAGTCTCTTCTCGGCGACAATAGCAGGTCTAGCGCCGGTGGGGTAACGCCGCCCCACCGGCGTTTTGCTGCTGCGGGGGGGCGAAGCGTCGAATCCTCGAACGACCCCAGGAGCCAACCCGGCGCCAGGCCGCGACCCCCTAACGTGGAGATTAACGAATCGTTAAGCAAACGCGATGGGGCCAGCAACCCCTCGTCATGGGCCCTCGTGTACAATGACCTGTGCGCATGGCAAAGCGTATCGTGCGCGGTCATCAAAGGTCAAAGAGAAAGGCTTCCATGAAACCCCGACCTCACAGTCGATGACCCCTCCGGCGTGCTATTGGCAGCCCGCCGCATGGGGTGCCGTTCCACCACATATGCCGTGTGCGTAGCCTTACCCGGGTGCACGCCGGCAGAGAAGGAGCACGCATGATCTACCTCTCCCAACTCCTGGGAAACCCGGTTCTCGACCTCAACGGCGAGAAGATAGGCACCGTTTCTGACCTGGGCATCGCCACTGGCGAAGTCTTTCCCCGCGTCACCAGCCTTGCGTTCATGGGCCCCGGCCACACCCCGTTCATGATCAGCTGGCGCAAGTACGTCGACACCTACGACGAGCACGAGGTGCACCTTAAGGTCGTCGCCACCGACATCCGCTTCTCCTACCTTCAGCCCAACGAGGTCCTTCTCGCACGCGACATTCTCAACAAGCAAATTGTTGATACCCGCGGCATGCGCGTGGTGCGCGTTAACGACCTCAAGCTCTCGGACACCAACTCCTCTCAGCTGCGCCTCCTTGGCGCCGAGGTGGGCATCCGCGGCATCCTGCGCTCGCTTTCCCCCGGCATCGAGCGGCTGGCGCTGCGCATTGCGCACACGTTTGGCAAGCAGCTTCCCGAGAAGATCATCGCGTGGAGCTACATGGACCTCGTCGAGCGCGACCTCTCCGACGTCAAGCTCTCGGTCTCGCACAAGACCCTCGACGACATGCACCCCGCCGACATCGCAGACATCATCGAGCGCCTGGACCCGCGTCTGCGCGGACAGGTCTTTGCCCAGCTTGACGACGAGCAGCGCGCCGGCGCCATGGCCGAGCTGGACGACGACGCCATGGCCGCGCAGATCATGGGCAGCATGGACGAGGCGGATGCGTCGCGAATCCTTTCCGAGATGGACCCGGACGACGCAGCCGAGCTTGTCTCGGAACTTGATTACGACAAGGCCGAGAAGCTCCTCAAGCTCATGGGCGTCAACGAACAGAAGGCTATTCGCCAGCTTTTGGGCTACCGCGAGGACACGGCCGGCCGCATCATGACCTCCGAGGTGGTCTCGCTTCCCGAGGACAAGACCGTTGCAGACGCCGTCGAGCGCCTGCGCGGGCTGGACGAGGACTTTGAGAGCGTGCGCTACGTCTACCTAACCGACGAGGACGAGAAGCTCTCCGGCGTGGTCGCGCTGGGACGCCTCATTGTGTCCGACCCCGACACGCGTCTTGAGGACATTGCCACCACGGAGCTCAAGACCGCCAGCCCCGAGGACGACCAGGAGGACGTGGCCCAGGACATTGCCAAGTACAACCTGCTTGCCATGCCCGTTGTCTCTGACGAGGGCAAGCTGCTGGGCATTGTCACCGTCGACGATGCCCTGGACGTCCTGGAGGAGGAGCACGCCGAGGACTTGCAGATTGCCGGCGGCACCAGTTCTGACGCGGATGGCACCGAACACGCACACGACCTGGTGTGGCTGCTGCGCCGCAACGCCTGGTTCTTCTTCTGGGTTGTGGCTACGGCCATCATCACCTTTGCGTTCAAGACCGACACCAGCACTTTCACGGCGGCACTTCTCGCCTGCGCGGCCATGCCGCTTGCGCTGGTGGTTGCCGACGACTCTGTGAGCTACGTCACCAACTTCTTCCTGGAGAATGACCCAGACGATGAGGACTCGCCCTCCACGCTTGGCTTCACGCTGCGCAGCATTGGGACTGGCCTTGTCTTTGCCTTCATCTGCACGCTGCTGGTGCTTGCATTTGTGAGCCTTGCGCTGCCGGACGCCTCCGACGCCGCGCTGGCACATGCGCTTCGCCTGGGATTTACCGCCGCGGCCGTCTCGGTGCTGGTCTCGTTCGCCCTTACGCCCATCTACCTGGTGATTCTTCGCAAGCGTGACGAGAAGAACCAAGAGACCTCGGGCTTTGCGCTTGCCATTATCTCGATGATCGTCGCCGCCGTGGTGTTTGCCATCGCCATCGCCGTGACCGGCACGACCGGAATCGTCCTGGGGTAGGCCCATGGCAGAGGCAAAGAGCGACACCAAGAAGACAACTAAGAAGGCCGGGCGCCTTGCGATTCTCGCCGCCATGGGGCCGGGTCTTCTCACCGCCATGGCTGGCAACGACGCCGGCGGCATCGCGACGTACTCCTCGACCGGTGCCACCTACGGCTACGGCATGCTCTGGACCGTGCCGCTCATGTGCGTCCTTCTCATTGTGGCGCAGGAGACCGCCGCGCGCATGGGCTGCGCCACGGGCAAGGGCTTTGCGGCGCTGATCCGCGAGCAGTTTGGCGTGCGCGTCTCGGCAATCGCCATGCTCGCGCTTATCATCTCAAACTTCACGGTAACGCTCTCCGAGTTTGCCGGCATTGCCTCGAGCATGGAGCTCTTTGGCATTCCGCTGCAGGTGAGCGTACCCATCGCGGGCATCGCCACGTGGCTTCTCACGCAGAGCGGCTCCTATCACCGCGTCGAGAAGATCCTGCTGGCGCTCTCCTGCGTGTTTCTCACCTACATCGTGAGCGGCTTTATCTCCAACCCCGACTGGGGCCTGGCACTCAAAGACACGGTGATCCCTCAGTTCTCGAGCGACCCTGGCTACGTCTCGCTGTTGGTGGCAAACGTTGGTACCACCATCTCGCCGTACATGCTGTTCATGGTGAGCTCCAACGTGGTCGAGAAGAACCTCAAGGGATCCGACATCCCCGGTCAGCGCGCCGACAACGTCTCTGGCGTGATTGCTGCAGAGATCACCACCTGGTTCATCGTCCTCACGACCGGTACCGTGCTCTACCCCGCAGGCGTCACCGTGAACAGCGCGGCCGACGCAGCGCAGGCGCTCGTGCCGCTGGCGGGCCAGTACGCCTCGGCGCTCTTTGCGGCGGGCCTTGCGGGCGCGTCATTCCTGGCGGCGTGCGTGCTGCCCGGCATCACGGCGAGCGCCGTGTGCGAAGCCTTTGGCTGGGAGCGCGGCGTTGACCGCAGCTGGAACGAGGCACCGGCGTACCGCGCCATCATCACCGGCATCACCATCCTCTCGGCGGGAATCGTGCTTATCCCCAACGTTGACCTCTTTGGCGTCATGATGCTGGCGCAGGTCATCAACGGAGTGTTGCTGCCGGTACTCATGGTGTGCATGGTTCTTATCGCAAGCGACAAGCGCGTCATGGGCCAGTACGCGAACGGTCGCGTGTGGACGGCACTCACATGGTTCACCATCGTGGTGGTCATTGTGCTCACGATCATCATGTTCGTGCTGCAGGCAATGGGGTTGTAGGCGTCGAGCCTTTAGTGCGGCTTTGCTGCTCACATTGCGAGCGAGTCGCCGGAAGCACCCTTTTGCCAGCAAATTCAACATAGGGGCCCTCCGGAGACGAATTGTCGCCGGAGAGCCGTATTTGGTGAGAATTGCAACTTTCTGGGGCTTCCCAGCGCCCCGCCGACACGCTACCTACAGCTCGTACGGCGCCGAGAGCAGGCCGTTCTCGGTGATGATGCCCGTGATCAGGCTGTGGTCGGTCACGTCGAACGCGGGGTTGAAGACATCCACGCCCTCGGGCGCCATGCGCTCCTTGTACCACATCTCGGTGACCTCGTCGGGGTCGCGCATCTCGATGGGAATCTGCGCGCCGGTGGGGGTGTCGTGGTCGATGGTCGAGCTGGGGGCACACACGTAGAACGGAACGCCGTAGTGCTTGGCGAGAATGGCCACGCCCGAGGTGCCGATCTTGTTTGCCGCATCGCCGTTTGCCGCAACGCGGTCGCAGCCAACAAAGACCACGTCAATGCGGCCCTGCTGCATAAGCATCGAAACCATGTTGTCGCACTGGAGCGTCGTGGTGATGCCAGCGTTGTAGAGCTCGAACGACGTGAGGCGGGCGCCCTGCAGCAGCGGGCGAGTCTCGTCGCAGTAGACGTGCATGTCGGTGCCGGCCCAGCCCTGCTCGAGCGCCGTGTACATGGGGGCCGTGGCCGTGCCGTACTTGGCCGTGGCAAGCGTGCCCGCGTTGCAGTGGGTGAGAATGCCCACGGGCTGGCCGGGCTTTCTCACCTGCTGCATGACCTTAAAGCCAATGGCGCCGATGTTGCGGCTAATCTGCACGTCCTCCTCGCGGATGCGCAGCGACTCCTCGAAGAGCTCCTGCTTGAGCTGATCGACCGGCAGGTCAAGATGGTCGCGGCAGAACGCGTCCATGCGGTTGAGGGCCCAGAAGAGGTTGACCGCCGTGGGACGGGATGTTGCCAGGTAGTCCGCAATCTCCTTGAACTGGCGGTAGAACTCCTGCTGGTCGGTGGTATCAATCTTGTTGGCGAGAACCGCGAGGCCCTCGGCCGCAGCTACGCCAATGGCGGGCGCGCCACGCACGCGCAGCTTCTTGATGGCCTCCCAGAGCTCCTCCTTGGTGTGGAGGTTGATGCGCTTCACCGTGCCAGGAAGCAGCGTCTGGTCGATGATGTCCAGCGACTCGCGGTCCTCCGGCAGCTTCACCGAGATCACGCGGTCGAAGAATTCCTCTACGCTCATATGGTGCTCTCCCCTCTCCCTTCGTATGGGCGCCCGGGGCGAGCAGTGCCGCCACAGGCTGACCCAATGCCTACTTGCTTGCCTTATCAAACTCGTCCTTAAACGAGCCAAACATCTTACCCATGCTGTTGAGGCCACGTCCAAGGGCGCGGGCCGCCTCGTCACCGGCACTGCGGTTAGCCGCGGACTTCTTGGCCTTGGTGGCAGTTGCGGCGGGCTTGCTCTTGGCGGCGGGCTTTGACGCAGTGCCGGCCGCAGGCTTCTTGACGGCGTAAGTCGTGGGTCCAGACGACGTGGCCGCGCGCTCCTCGGCACCGGCCTTCAGCGTGGCCGTGGGTTCGGACACGCGGACGTCAGCTGCCTCGGTTGCGGGAAGCTGGTTCTTCTCGGCAGTGGCACGCAGCTCCTCGGCCTCCTCGCGGGCACGCTCCTCCTCGTTCTCGGTGCGGGCGTCGTCTATGGCGCGCTTGGCCTTGCCTAGCGCCTTACCCAGCGCAAACGAGCCCTTGTCAACAGCCTCGCTGGTGGCCTTGCCGGCCTTCTCGCCAAACTCTGCGCCGCGGATCTTTGCCTTTGCCGTGGCCTCGCCCGCCTTGGCGGCAAGGCCGCCGTTGAGTTCCAGCTTGGAGGCCTCGTCCTTCACGATCATGCGACCCTTGGAGTAGCCCACTAGCATGCTGGGCGGAATCTCCACCGAACCCACCAGGGCCGTGGCCATGCCGCCATCGCCCACCAGGAACTTTGTCACCTTGCCCGTGGCGTCATCGAACTCCGCGTCGCCCACGTAGCCCAGCTCGCGGCCAGACTCGGTGCGGGCGTCCATGCCGGCCCACATGATGCAGGCGTCCCAGTCCACGCCCAGACGCTCGCGCGCCTTGTCGTCGAAGGCCTTGTCCTCGTCCACAACGCGGAAGCCCTTCTCGCAGGCTGCCAGCGAGTCATACGCCACAAAGACGTCTTCGCGCTTGACCATGCCCGCCACATCCGGACGAGCCACCAGGTAGCCCACCATAGAGCGGCCGTTGGGCGTGAACACGGCCATGTGAATCTTACCGAGCTTGGAGAGGCGCTCACCGCTCTGCTCGCCCTCGGGTGCCTTCTCGCCCTTCTTGGGCTTCTTGGCGCGGGCCTTCTTGGTGATGAAGACCTTCTTGCCCTGCATGTCGCTGATCTTGGTCACGGTATCTCTCCCCCTACCGCCCGTGTGCCTAAGGCGCGCGGTGACTGTGCCGCTCGGCAGCACGGGTACCAAACAAGGTAGCGGGGCACCCTCCGGCACCCCGCCATGTTACGCACTCATGCGCCGCTCTCGCGAGCCTAGCGAGATGAGCAGCCTACTCTGCAGGCTTCTCGGCGTTGTCGACAACCTCGACGTGCACGGACTGCGCGGCGGACTCGTTGGCGGCGGCTGCATCGCCGGCCATGCTCGAGACGCGGTCGGTCACGGTGTTCACGGCATCGGAGACCTGCGCGGACGTGCTGGAGACCGCCTCGGAGAGCGAGTCGCGAAGCTGGTCCATGCGCTCGCGAGCAAGGTCGACCTTGGCGCGGAGCTCGTCGGTCTTGGCGTCGACGCCAGGACGGACGTCGCCCAGGCGGTCCGAGACGCTGCGCGCGCCGCGCTCGTAGGTGTCAACGGCAGAGTCCCACGCGTCGTTCATGGCGTCGGCGGCCATAGCGCGGCTCTCCGCACCGGGGCGAGGAGCCAGCATCATGCCGGCGACGACGCCTGCAGCAGCACCAAAGATGCTGCCAAGGATGAAACTAGCGGTCTTGCTCATGACATCCTCCTGTCGTTTTGGGACGCAGATGCGACCCTCTTGCTTCCAACCACAAGTTCGGCCAGCGAGTGGCGCGAGCGAAGTACCTTTTGGAGCGTACTACCTCACCGGACGGGGGCGCGGCATGTTGTCCATGTCCCAGTCGCCCTGGTCGTGCAGGTCGGCATCGGGTGCCGCGGGCTCGGGCTGAGCCTCGGCAGCAATGTCGTCCGGCTCGTCGAGCTCCTCGTCCTGGGCGGGAGCGCCAGGTGCGGGCACCGGGGCGGGCGAGACGAGCGTGGACTCGGGGCTTGCGGGGGCCTCGGGCGCTGCGGCGGGCGCGGGCTCCTCGGGGGACACGGGTTCCTCGGCAAGCGTGGCCTCATCCGGCACGGGGTGCTGGTCCGGGGCGCCGTCCTCGGCAGCGCCCTGCTCGGCAGCCTCGTCTCCGCCATCGGCCGGCTCCGAGACGCTCTGTACCAGGTTGACGATGCCATCGACAATGGCGTCGACGTCGGGCTCGGGCTCGCCACCGCCGGTAAACGCCCACTCCATGATCCACACGGCACTCGAGAGCGCGGAGGTCACCAGGACGTCATCGGGGCACGGGAACACCACGTCAAAGGCACGCTCGTTGCCGGGCACGGGATAGGTGCGGCCGCAGGTGGTGTCGCCGGCAATGTTGGTTCGCGCGAGAAGCTCGACCGTCATGTGCTCGAGAAGGTGCGCGAGCTCGGTGTTACCCATCGAGTCGCGGAAGCGGCGACCAGCGTCACCCATGCACACGTGGTCCGCAATTTCGGGCATGAGATGAAAGACGCGCGCGGTTGCCTCGATATCCTCGCTGGTCATAAGCGGGGCATCGGGGGCCATCTCAACAAGGGCGTCGAGGTCCCTCGGCCCTACCGTGACCTTCTTGATTTCCACGAGCTGGGCCATCGTGCGGCTCCCCTTCTTTTGCGCCCGCGAGTGCGGACAGGCGGTCTAGTCTAGGCTCCATTGTAGTTAAAACCCAGACTGAGCCCCCGGCGCATGGCCGGACGGCGCGCGCCGGGCGGCAACGCGCAGGGTAGAGCCCAACCAAAGCGCGGCCAAACGCTGCCCTTAGGCGCCTTGTTCCCCTTCTTCGCCGCGCGATTCGCCCGAGTCGGCCTGATGTTGCGACTTTTCACGCAATTTAGCGACGCGGGACTGGAGCTGCGCGGCAGGGGCGGGCTTCTCGGCGGGCTCTGAAGCAGGCGCGGTGGCCTCGTCCTTCTCGGGCGCCTTGCCCTTGTCGTCCTCGGAGGCCTCTGCCTGCTCGTCAGGCGCGGGCTCCTCCTCTTCCGAGGGCTCGGGCGCCGTCACGCGGAGCATGGCCACGCGGCGGCCACGCATGGACTGCACGCGGAAGGTGTAGCCGTCCTTGGTGATGACGTCACCGGGGTGCGGGAGCTTGTCGGCCGTGTCGGTGATGAAGCCGGCGATGGTCTCGTACTCCTCGTTGTCCTCCACGGGCCAGCCCAGGTCGATGGCGTCGTCCAGCGAGAAGCGGCCGTCGACAAGCCACTCGCGGTCCGAGAGCTTGGTGAGGTACTTGTTGTCGGGGTCGAACTCGTCCTCAATCTCGCCCACGATCTCCTCGACGATGTCCTCGATCGTGATGACGCCGGCCGTGCCGCCGTACTCGTCCACCACGATAACCATCTGGTCGTGGCTCGACTGCATCTCGGAGAGCAGCGGGATGATGTCCTTGGTATCGGGCACGAAGTCCGGCGTGCGCATGTGGCGCGAGATTTTCTCGGTGCCGCGGCCATCATCGATGATGGGCGAGATGAGGTCCTTGATGTGGGCGATGCCCACGATGCGGTCGACGTTGCCGCGGTAGATGGGAATGCGGCTGAAGCCGGTGCGACGCATGACGGAGAGCACCTCGTTGAGCGTGGCGTCCTCGCGCATGGCGTACATGTCCACACGCGGCACCATGACCTCGCGGGCGATGGTGTCGCCCAGGTCGATGACCTCGTGAATCATCGACTTCTCCTCGTCGGAGAGCTCGTCGGAGTCGGTGACCATGTACTTGATCTCGTCCTCCGAGACCTCCTGGCGATCCTCGGTGGACTTCACGTGCAGCAGACGCGCGATGCCGTTGGCGCTTGCGGAAGTGAGCCAGATCAGCGGCTTGACGGCATGCGAGAACCCGCGCAGGAAGCCAGCGACGCGCTTGGAGACGCCCTCGGCGTCGGCCATGGCGATGCGCTTGGGCACGAGCTCGCCCACCACGATGGAGAAGTACGACACGATGAGGGTGATGAGTACCGTGGCCAGGCCGTTTGCGATGCTGACGTCCATGCCAAAGCTAGAGAGCCACAGGCCAAGCGGTTCGGAGAGGCTGGTTGCGGCAAACGCAGACGAGAAGAACCCAACAAGCGTGATGGCAACCTGGATGGCGGCGAGGAACTGCGTGGGGTCCTCAATCATGTCTGCCGCAGTGGCCGCCCTGGCGTCACCCTCCTCGGCGTCATGGTCTAGCAGCACTTTCCGCGCTGTAGAAAGTGCCATCTCCGACATCGAGAAGTACCCGTTCACAAGGGTAAGCAGAAACGTGACGAGAATCGATAAGGCTATGTCCATGCGCGAGTGCGCAACCTCCTTGGACGACGCGGGTGCGGCTGCAGGCCGGGTGGCGGCAGCCGCGGCTGTTTTCTAATTCTATAAGAAATACCCGTTGGACGCGGAGTTACGCACGAGTCTTAACCCAATGGTTCGTATCGGCTTTATGCGTTCGCGAGGGCGCCTTATGCGGCTGGTACGATGTGTGGCCCAAAGGCCGACCAGCGAAGGGAGCGCCGTGGCCGAAGACACCGACAGCACGCGGGATCCGCTTGATCCCATTCCCGACGTTGACTGGGCAATGGAGATGGGAGACGCCGAAGACGGACTTGGGCCCATATCGTATGACCAAGCAAGCACCAGCGCAGAGGCGGGACATACCCGCGTCATGCCTGTTGCTGCTCCCGGGGCCCGCATGGATGGCACGCAGCCCAGCCTGTATCGGAGAGTTTCTCCCAGTGCAGAGCACGGATATGCGACAGCCAGCGAAAACGGATATGCCGGGTATACCGGGAGGCCCGATGCGCGAGCTCAAAAGCCGAGGCGCCGCCCAAAACGGGCCCGGCACGGGTTTCTGAGCTTTATCTTGTGGCTGGTGATGCTCGCGTGCCTGGGGTTAATGGCAATCAGGTGCCTTCCGGCATCGTACTCCGATGGTCGCGCGGTGCCGGAGCTCGTCTCATTTGTTCCGGCTCTCTTTGTGCCGGTGCTCGCATGCCTGGTTCTGGCTGCGCTGTGGCGACGCCGGGTTTTGCTCGTTGTGAGCGCAGCGGCTCTCGCAACCATTGCCGCCTGGCACATCGGGTACTTTGTCCCAACGTCGCGCGTGAGCTCTTCAGCGATAACGAGTGTGCAGGCGTCGGCCTCTACCAGCGATAACGCCGCGCGCATCATGACGCTCAACACGTACAACGGAAACGCCTCCGCGGCAGAAATCGTCGCCCTGGTCAAGAGCTACAACGTGGAGGTCCTCTGCCTGGAGGAGCTTACGGATGCCGAGGTGCAGGCGCTGAGCACGGCGGGGCTCGATACCGTCCTGCCGTATCACGTGATTTCCGATGCGGCGTCAGAAATCAACAACGGAGGGCGCAACGGCATCTGGACGGCGGCGCCCATGTCGAATGTGTCCACCAACCTACTCCCCATTAACACGAGCTCGATGCCAGCGGCCGATATTGTGGTGGGTGAGACAACGGTGCGCATCGTGGCGGTGCACCCCAACTCGCCCGTGCGCGGCGCTCAGAGCGAGTGGAGCCAGGGGCTTTCTGTCATCCAGTCGCTTTCTGGGTACAACCACGCCTACCTGCTGTGCGGTGACTTCAACTCGACGTGGGATCACGCGCGCTTCCGCGAGCTTCTTGGTGATACGTTTGTGGATGCCGGGGAACAGAGCGGACAGGGGTTCCACATGACGTACCCCTCAAGCGGCAAAGTTCCCTCGCTCATCGAGATCGACCACTTTGTGTATTCAAAGTCCTCGGGCATTGTGGTGAGCAACCTTGAAGCGGTGGCTGTCAGCGGAGCGGACCACCGAGCGCTGATAGGAATCCTCGAAGCGTCCTAGGGCGGGGCACCGCAGGTGCCCCGCCCCCTCCCGCGCCACGCGCGGGAGGGGTTTGCATCGAACTCGGCTCCGTTACATAAAAAGCCTCTATCGGACGGAATTCTTGCTGTCCCCGCATAAAAAGCCTCTATCGGACGGCAGCAACGTTCGCTCGAAATCAAACTATTAACTACATTTTCAAAATTTTGCAATTTTAGACGATTATATCCAGAACCATGTATGTTTATTTAGATGCTTGATGTTTCGGCTCCAAGGCGGCCGTCCGATAGAGGCTTTTTATGCAACGGCATCGATTTGACCGTCCGATAGGGCGTTTTTGTGCAAGAACCACACGCAGCACGTATGGAAGGCCCCAGCATTAGCCCGCCAACGACCAGGCTTACATCGTGGTGCCGAACAGCCTTTCGCACAAATCTCGGCGCCGGGCGAGCATGTTCGCGTTCATGGGGTTGCGACGAATACCAAGTTGTTGCTCGAGCTCAGCAGTAAATGCATTGAGCGCTTCCCCGTTCTTAAGAATGCCATTTGTAAGAGTCATTACCTTATAACCCATGGCTTCCAGAGTCGCACGACGACGCTCGTCTTTCGTCTTTTGGCTTGAATTGAGGTGGTTGTCGTCGCTGTCATATTCGCAGGCGACTCTAGCGTTCTTCCAACAGAAGTCTGGCTTAATGGAACGCTGGCCTGCGAGGGGCCAGTACTCCTGAGGCACGAGTAATTTCCGATTCATCTCAAATCCGCCAAGGCCCGCACCGCCGCTTGGCCTTCCCAACTGGAAGTAGATTGCGATGTCGGTTTCGCGAGGAGAATTTGAATCGGGGACAGCAATTTGCAGTGCGTCGCTTGCTCCCGTTGCCCCGCGAACTCGGAGCGCACGGGCAGCCGATATGTATTCTCGACACTCAGCGTAGCTTACAAGTGGGTCAACATCCCAAACAACGCCCTCATCTGTCCACGGAACCAAGCCGTATGTCCCCATAAGCTCACAGGCAACTTGCGCCAGAGATACCGTATCGAGGGTAAGGCCGAGCTGAGCAATCACCACAGGGGCTCGGCATATATAGATGCCATCCCCCGCTTCAATGAGCTGTTTGGACCCAAGAGGTGCTCGCCATTTATGAATGTCTACATTTGCAACGAAGCATCGACCAAAGGAACCACCAAATACAAGATCTAGGGGCTGATTTTCCTCGCACAGACATAGGTCGCGGGCGCGAGCGACTTGTCGTGTGATATCAAAAGCTCGCGACCCAAAAGCCGAAGCGATTTCATCCTCGCGCACGGTACCGCCCACGGAACGCGCTGACCGCCAGAAGCGAAGCGCCGAACTCGACCCCACACAGATTGCCTTGGTGTCCATGTTGCCCTCCCCTAGCGATGTTCCTTGGCATTCCCTTGGGATGAATGTATCACTAATTACATCAAGTAATTTTTCTTATCCCCATCTCTCGTTAAGCAATATTTTGGAAAATACAAGGTAGATGCTACTGCGTGACAGCTATGTGTCAGAAAGTGGTATGTGCACAGTCAGTAAGATGCAAGTGCCATCCCCTATGCTTGGACCATCGTAAAGCCAAGAGTAAGGAGGAATTACCATGGCGCTCTATTGGCCGGAAGCAAGGGTCGCGTTGGAAATAGTGGACGATCCCGCATCAAAGCCGTACGAAGGCCCGGATGACTGGACCGTACTGCACGTGACTTGCGCAGACATTTATGATGTCCATAGATTCCAGAAGATTGGACGAGAGCTCGGGAGGCTCCTCGGAGAAGATACCTCATTCATGGATGACCCGTTGTGGCAACGAAAGAACGCCGAGCTTCATGCCCAGCTCACGGGAGGAATTCCACCTTTCGGCGTCTATCGTTAACGAGTGACACACCCTCGCATGCACACAAAACAGCCGGCCAGCAAATTGCTGGCCGGCACTGAGTTCAAATATTGTAAGCGTACGAGCCTACTACTTCTCCCCGGCGGCGCGCTTCTCGGCGTACTCGGCAGCAAGCTTTGCCTGGATGTCATGCGGCACCTGCTCGTAACCCGAGAGCTCCATCTCGAACTCGCCCGTACCACGCGAGAGCGAGCGCAGGCGCGTGGCGTAGTCCGTGACCTCGGCATACGGGATGGTTGCCTCGATGGTAGTCTCGCCCGCGGCAACGCCTGTACCAGCGGACATACCCTCAACGCGACCGCGCGAGGCGGAAACGTCGCCCATCACGGAGCCAGCGTAGCTGTCTGGCACGGTGATGCGCAGGTGCGCCATAGGCTCGAGAAGCACCGGCTCGGCCTGGGCAACGGCCTTCTGGAAGCCAATACGTGCCGCCGTCTTGAACGCCATCTCGTTGGAGTCCACGGGGTGATACGAGCCATCGTACACGGCAACCTTGACGTCGATCATGGGGTATCCAGCCAGCACGCCTTCGCGCATGGTCTCCTGCACGCCCTTGTCGATGGCCGGGATAAAGCCGCGCGGAATGTGCCCGCCCACGACCTCGTCCACAAACTCGTAGCCGTTACCGGGGTTGGGCTCGATGCGCAGCCAGCAGTCACCGTACTGGCCAGCGCCGCCGGTCTGCTTCTTGTGACGACCCTGGGCAGAAGCCACGCGTCGAATGGTCTCGCGATACGGAATCCGCAGAGCCACGGTGTGTGCCGTCACGCCCGCGCGATCCTCGAGGCGATCAAGCAGCACGCTCACCTGTGCCTCACCAATGGCCGAGATAACCGTCTGACCGGTGTCCTCGTCGCGCTCAACCTTGAGCGTGGGGTCGGCATCGGCTGCTTTCTCGAGAAACGCGTACAGCTTGCCCTCGGTGCCGCGCTTATCGGGCTCGATTGCGATACGGTAGAGAGAGTTGGGGAAGCGGAACGCCGCAGCCTCGACCTTGCCGGTGACGGAAAGCGTGTCGCCTGTCATGGCCTCGAGCTTAGGCACCACCACGATGTCGCCGGCCGCCGCAGAAGGAACCTCTTCGGTCTCACGACCGCACATGAGATAGAGGTGCCCCAGGCGCTCGGTCTTGCGCGTGCGCGCGTTGGTGAGCTCGATGCCCTGCGTGAGGGTGCCAGCCAGCACCTTGAGGAAGGAGAGGCGTCCGTTCTGCGGGTCGTTGAGGCTCTTGAAGGCAAAGGCAACGGGGCGGTCGTCGTCCGGTGAGATGTCAAGCTGCTCGCCATTGACCAGCGGGATGCGACCAAAGTCCGCCATCGTGGGGAACCAGCCAACAATGGCGTCCATAAGCGAGAAGAGGCCCTCCTCGCGCACGCAGGAGCCAGCAAAGACGGGGACAAACACGCGCTCGGCCATGGCCTTGCCGAGAAGTCCTTCGAGCTCGGCCTGGGTGATCTCGCCGCCCTCGAGGTAGCGCATCATGAGCTCGTCGTCGGCCTCGACCACGAGCTCGGTGAGGTTGGCGCGCGCCTCGTCAGCGGTGTCCTTGTACTCGGCCGGAACGTTGGTCACCACGGGCTTGCCGCCCTCGAGGTGGCGCGCCTTCATGTGGACCACGTCGATGACGCCGCCAAACGCGTCACCGGTGCCCATGGGAATGGTGACGGCGCCCAGATTGTTGCCGTAGTGCTCGCGCAGCCCCTCGAGCGTCACGTCGTAGTCTGCGTCCGGCCTATCGCAGCGGTTCACAAAGATGGCGCGCGCGAGCGAGAGGTTCTCGGCGGCGTACCACAGGCGCGTGGTCACGGTGCCAAGGCCGCCTGCCGCGTCAACCACGAAGAGCGCCGTCTCGCACGCGCTCATGGCTGCATAGGCATCGCCGACAAAGTCCGGATAGCAGGGCGCGTCAAGCACGTTGATGCGAGTGTCCCCCCAGACGACGGGGGCAATGGTGGTGGAGATCGAGAAGCCGCGCTCGCCCTCCTCCGCGTCGTAATCAAGCGTGGGCTTGGTGCCGGCGTGACCGCCCAGACGGGTCGTCCTGCCCGTCAGGTGCAGCATGGCCTCGGCCAGCATGGTCTTGCCCACGCCGCCTTGGCCCACAAGGACCACGTTCTTGACCTTCTCAGTGCCCTTTGTAGCCATGGTTCCTCCTCGAGCCGCATGCCAGGGCGGCATCGCCGAGGAGAAGCGCAACGGCGAAGCCACCGTGCCTTTGTCACTGCGCGGCATCTGCCGCGCGTTGGATTCACCTTACCCGCGCGAGCTGCGACGGATTCGCACGCATCGGGCAGCGTGGGCGCATGCGCCGCAGGCGCGATGCCGCAGGCGAGAAGAACCGCGCCTGCGCGGCCCCAGCCGCCGCGCCGCAGCAAAAAAGAAGCCCCGGGCACGAAGCCCGGGGCCAGCGATCACAATGCGCGAGAAGCAAACCAGCCGCAGCTAGTCCTGCTTGACGGCCTCCTCGACCTTAGCGTCCTCCTCGGCGATGAGCTTTGCCTTGAGGGAAATCTTCTCGTTGGACATCTTGTCTGCATAGATCTTCTTGCCGGTGGGGTGCTCCTCAAGCCACAGGCGCTCGGCCTCGGGCGCCCACTTCTCGGCGTAGGGCGTGGTGCGCGCGCAAAGGTGGTCGACGTCCTCCGGCGAGATGTACTCCGTGGACTTGGCGTCTGCCGCGTGCACGATCTTGGGCAGCATCTCGGGGTTCTCGAGCATGGGGCAAGGACGCAGCATGTTGTCGTTCCAGGGGTAGTTCTCGCGATAGGCCTGGAAGACGGGCTGACGCAGGCAGTCAAGAAGGTCCTGATCCTTGATGTTGGCATTGGAGTAGTGGATGAAGACGCACGGCTCAACGTCGCCCTTGGCGTTAATGTGGCAGAACACGCGGCCGCCGGCGATGCAGCCGCCAACATATTCGCCGTCGTTCTGGAAGTCCATCGCAAAGATGGGCTTGCCGCCGGTGATGCCGCGCACCTCGCGGATGCGGTGCAGCATGTACTCACGCTGCTCGACGGTGGGCATGAGGTCGGCGTTGGCGCCCTCGCCCACGGGCATATAGTGGAAGTACCAGGCCCAACGGGCACCCTTGCTGATGATGAGGTCGAGGTACTCGTCGGACGTGACGGTCTCGGTGTTGGCGCGGGTGTAGGCCGTGGAGGTACCAAAGAGCAAGCCGTTCTTGTGGAGGAGGTCCATGGCGCGCATGACCTCGTCATAGGAGCCGTCGCCGCGGCGCGCGTCGTTGGTGTCCTCGTAGCCCTCGAGCGAGATGGAGAACACGATGTTGCCCAGACGCTTGACCTCGTCGCAGAACGGCTGGTCGATGAGGGACGCGTTGGTGAAGATGTTGAAGAGGCAGTCGTTGTGCTCCTCGGCAAGGCGCAGGACGTCCTTCTTGCGCACCAAGGGCTCGCCGCCGGTCATCATGTAGAGGTGGCAGCCAAGCTCGGAGCCCTGCGTGACGATCTTGTCGCACTCCTCGTACGTGAGGTTCTGCCACTTCTCGTAGTCAGCAGACCAGCAGCCAATGCAGTGCTTGTTGCACGCGCTGGTGGGGTCAAAGATGATGATCCAGGGCACGTTGCACTGGTACTTGTCGGCGTTGGCCGTGGTGTTGCGCAGGCCGCGGAAGGCGGACTCGTAGCCGCCGTTGAGCACGACGGTCTTGAGCACGTGCGGGTCGGTCTCGTCGATGACGCTCCAGAGGAACTGCTCCCACTTGGAGCCGGGATAGAGGCCAGCCTTCAGGCCGCGCGTGACGCCAGGAGCGGTGTCCTTGAGCAGGTTGCCTGCCATGTTGATGAGCTTGTCGAGGTTCTTCTCGCGATCATCACCAGAGGCGGCCTTGATGATCTGGTCGAGCGCGACGCTGAACGCCTTGCGCTCTGCCGCGTGAGCAATCTTTGACTGCATTACGTGCTCCCTTGCTAATGCGCTTCCCTGTACGCAGATTTTTGACCTGCGTTTAAATCTGAGAGAACTATACGCCCGCCAAGTCAAACATACAAGGAAATTTTGGCCCCTGCGCTGGGACTACGTAGTTGGCAAGGCGCGGGCACCCAACGCGTTTGGTGCGTGTATGCTGAGAGTCACGCCTTGCACCAACTGCCCTCGTTGACTGGAGACCCATGGGATATCGCACCTACACCTGCCCCATCGCAAAGTCCTGCGGTGGCTGCGAGTGGCTCGCGGTACCCTACCCCATCCAGCTTGAGCGCAAGCAGGCGTTGGTCGAGGAGGTCCTGGGCCAAGCCGCGCGCCGGGATCACGGCACGCTCGAGAAGATCTGCGGCATGGATGAGCCACGCAGCTACCGGCACAAGGCGGCCACGCCGTTTGCGCCGGGCTCGCGCGGGCGCGTGCGCTGTGGCTTCTATGCCGCCGGCTCGCATCGCATTGTGCCCTGCTCGTCGTGCCTGGTAGAAGCCCCTGGTGCGCGAGACGTGCTCAACGCCGTGGCGCGCGCGGCCGAGCGCTGCGGCATCCCCGCCTACCAGGAGGACCGCGGGAGCGGCGTGCTTCGCCATGCCGTGGTGCGCATGGGCTACGCCACTAAGGAGTGCCTGCTCACAGTGGTTACCAATGGCCCAAGGCTTCCGCGTGCCGAGAAGTTCGTGAACGACATACGTCGCAACCAACCGCAGGTCACAAGCATTGTCCAGAACATCAACGAGCGCCGGACCAACGCGATTCTCGGCCGGCAGTGCATCACGCTGTACGGTCCAGGCGTCATGCACGACCGGCTGCTGGGCTGCTCGTTTGAGATTGGGCCCACGAGCTTCTACCAGACAAACCCCGCGCAGACCGAGGTGCTGTACCGGCTTGCCATTGCCGGGGCGGGCATTGTGCCCGGGATGCGGCTGCTCGACGCGTACTGCGGCACGGGAACCATTGGCGTCTGCGCTGCGCACGAGTGCCCGGACGTGGAGGTTGTGGGCGTGGAGCAGGTTGGCGGCGCGGTGGCGGCGGCGCGACGTAACGGCATAGCCAACGGGCTGGACAAGCGCTGCCGTTTTGTTCGGGCAGACGCCACGGAGTACCTGGTAGCGGCAGCGCGCAACGGGCGCGCCGAACGCTTTGACACGCTCATCATGGATCCTCCGCGCGCTGGCTCGACGCCGGAGTTCCTCTCGGCGGTATGCGCGCTTGGGCCCGAGCGCGTTTCGTACGTCTCGTGCAACGTGCTCACGCAGGCGCGCGACATCGAGCTGCTGCGCGAGGGCGGCTACCGGCTTGAGCGCGTGCAGCCGGTGGACATGTTCCCGCACACCAAGCACGTGGAGTGCGTCGCGACGCTCGTGCGAAGATGAGACAAAGGGGCTGTCCCTTTGTCTCAAGAACAGTTGGCGCCACACAGCGCAGCGCCCGCCCCTGGGGTCAGGGGGCGGGCGCCGTGTAACGCCGTATTACTGTGTGCCGGGCGCGTCGCTACTTGCTGCGGCGACCCCTCCTCCTCACCATTACGGCAGCTGCGAGCACTGCCGCTGCGGCAACCGCAAGACCAACGGGCAGGGCGGTCTGCGTGGCGTCACCGGTGTTGGGGATGGCCGGCTTCTTGGGCTCCTCCTTTGCCGGCTCGGGATCCTTCGCAGGCTCGGGCTCAGGCTCGGGCGCCGGGGTCGGTTCCGGCTCAGGCTCGGGCTCCGGCGCGGGCGCGGTGTAGACGTTCTCGAAGGTCACTGCGTCGGCAGCGGTTCCATCGGAGGTGGAGATGGACGTGCTTGTCCCCAGGACGCCAGCGCCGTCATCGGTCACCGTGTAGGTCACGTTGTAGACGGTGTTGTCGTACGTCCAGCCCTCGGCGTTGCCTGCGACCTCGTACGCCTTGTAGGAGTACGTGCCGGCCTGATCAAAGGTGACCGAACCCAGCGAGACCGCGCCATCGCCGTTGATGATGCCCGTGGTCACGCCGTTCTCGCCGGCGCTATCGGGCAGGATCGAGCCGTTCAGCGCCTCCAGCGCAAAGGTGAACGTAGGGTACGCGTCGGGCTTGTCACCCGAGACGATCTTGGTGACGGTGGGCAGCGCGGTGGTCACCGCAGCGGCCTTGTAGGTGTTGGTAAAGGTGGGCGCGGTGGCCGAGCCGTCGTCGTAGACCGGATCGGAGACGCTCAGCGTGCCATCGCCGTTGTCGGTCACCGTGACAGAGGCGGTGTGCTTGGTCTGGTCGTAGGTGACGCCCGCCTTGCCATTTGCGACCTCGGAGATGGTGTACGTGAAGGTCTTGGAGGTCTCGCCAGCAAGATCGCCCAGGTGGTACGTGATGGGCGAGAAGGCCACCGTGCCATCGGCAGCATTGGTTGCCGTTGTGGCCTGGGGCATGGGCGTGCCCTCGGCGGCGGTGAGCTGGAACTCGAACTCGCCCTCGGCCAGGCCACGACCCTCAAGGGCCTTGGTTGCCGAGAAGGACTTGGCCGTCACGGGCTGCGCCTCGTAGTTGTTCGTGAACGTGGTGTTCACGGCCTCCTTCAGCGTTGCCGTGATCTTGCCGTCATGGGAGTCGACAAGCTCAAGCGTGTAGGTGGCGACGTTCTGGGAGTACGTGTAGCCAGCCGCGCTGCCCGCAACCTCGCGCGCCGTGTAGGTAACGGTCTTGGTGCGAGCGCCCGTCGTCTCATCGGGCTCGATGCCGTTGAAGTCATCCTGCGAGTAGCGCAGCGCAGGGAACTGGATGGAGCCAGAGACGTCATTGGTCACCTGCTCGCCCACGGGCTGGTTGTTCTCGTCAAAGAGGTGGAACGAGAACTGCCCTGCCTCGAGCCTGCGGCCCTCGAGGACCTTCTCGGCGGTAAGCATCACCGGATCGTCAACACCGGACTTATAGCTGTTGTTGAACGTGGGCGCCAGGCTGGTGACAGAGGCGTGAATCTGGCCCGTGCCGTCATCGGTGGCCACAACGGTAACCGTGTGGACGGTGGAGTCGTAGGCCATGCCAGCGTTGGTTCCAGCGACCTCCTTGAGGTTGTAGGTGTAGGTGCCGGGCTTGGTATAGGTGATGGGGTCGAAGGTGATGGAGCCGTCGGCGGCATTGGTCGTCTCGCGAACCACCTTGCCATCCGCATCGATCAGCTGGAACGAGAACTCGCCAGCCATGAGCGGGGAACCGGTGAGCACCTTTGTGGCCGTGATCGTGACGCCGTCGGACTCGGCGGCCTCGTAGCTGTTCTCGAACGTGGGGTTGTTGCCCGTAACGGTGGCAACTAGCTGGCCCTTGCCGTTGTCGACCACATTGACCGCGATGGTGTGAGTGCTCTTGTCGTAGGTCCATCCATCCTTTGAGCCTTGGACCTCAGTGACGTTGAAGGTGTAGGTGCCGGCCTTGGAGAAGGTCACGTCGCCAAAGGAGACGGTCTCGGTGGCGCCGTCGGCAATGGAGGCGGACGTCATCGCGCTGTCCGCATAGCTGACGCCAGCGGAGTCGCCAGAGGCGAGCGCAAGGTTGAAGGAGTACGCCTCGGAGCTGTTGAATCCGGTCACGCGCTTGGTCACCGTGAGCGCCGTGTCGCCGGTGAGTGTGACGGGCTTGGCAGTGTAGGTGTTATTGAAGACCGGCTCGTCCTTGGTAACGGTGGTGTCATCACTGTTTGTCTTGGTGGCGGACTTGGTGGCAGTCAGGTTGCCCTGGCCGTCGTCCTTGACGGTCACCGTGATGGTCCACTCGCTCTGATCGTATGTGACACCATCCTTCACGCCGTTCACGGCATCAGAAGGTACGAGCTCCTTGACCGTGTACGAGAAGGGCTTGGCGCGGCTGCCGTCGGACTGCACGGGCTGGCCGGCAAGGACGTCCACGGTGTAAGTGACGGAGCCAAAGCTCACGTTGCCGTTGGCATCGTTGTGCTTATCGACTGAAATACCGTCAACATTGGCCTCGAACTCGAACTGACCGTCTTGGAGCGTAGCGCCCGAGAGGACCTTGCTCGCGGTGAGGTCAACAGTGACCTCGTTGGTCGTGTAGGTGTTGGTGAACGTGGGGTTGTTGCCAGTGACGTTGAACGACATGGTACCGTCGCCGTTGTCGACAACCTCAACCGTCACTTCGTGGACAGCGGTGTCGTAGGTGACACCGGCCTCGTCGCCTGCAACCTCGGAGATGTAGTAGTGGTAGGTCTTGCCCACGTTTGCCTGCTTGAAGTTGATGTCGCCAAAGACCACGTTTCCATCGGCGTCGTTGGTGGTTGTCGCACTGGCGGGCATGGGGGCGTCGGCCTCGCCAGACTTCAGCGAGAAGGTAAACTCGTCGGCCTTGAGGTCGCGACCCTCAAGCACCTTGGTAGCGCGCAGGGCATCATCGCCGGAGAGGGTCTTGTCCTCCACGCCATACGTGTTGGTGAAGATGAAGTCCGGACCCTGAACCGCGACGCCGTCGGAGTCGACCTTCTGGGCTACAAGGTGGCCGCCCTCATCGGTCACTTTGACCGTCACGGTCTTGGTGGCATCTGCGTCGTTGGTCACGCCGTTAACGTGGCCGGACTCGGTGATGGTGTAGGTGTAGGTGCCCGCCTTGTCATACGAGATGGGGCCAAACTCCACGGTTCCGCCCGCCTGGTTGGCAACGGTAGTCTCACCGGGCATGGGCGCGCCGTCTCCGCCCGTAATGGTGAATTGGTACTTGCCGGTAATGTAACCAGGACCAGCAAGCTCGTCGCCAACCATAAGCCTCTTGGCGCCGTTGATGTAGAGCTCGGCGTCGGTTGCGTCGTAGGAGTTCTCAAACGCAAGCCCGTCACCGGGGTAGTTCACCGTGGCGCTCAGGGTGCCGTCGCCATTGTCGACCACAAGGACGTTAATCGAGAAGGTATCCTTCACGGCGCTCACACCGGCAGGAAGGTTGGCGGTGTTCTCGTACACGTTGTAACGATAGATGGCAGTTCTGCCAGGCTTGTCCGGATCCGCCGGACCATCCTCGGCAATACCGGCCTTGATGTCGCTTTCGACCTGGTCGAGCGTATAGGTAAGGCCACTGGCGCTGCCGTCGCCATAGGTGAACGCGAGGCTGGCGGCGGTGCCATCGGTTGCCGCAGCGTTCGTGGCGGTGGCCACGAGTTTGCCCTTGATGTTGGCAACTGTGAAGGAGAATTCGCCCTCGGTCATGTCCCGGCCGGTGAGGATCTTGGTCGCGGACAGCGTGGTAGCCGTGGTCGTGGAAGCCTCGTAGCTGTTCGTGAATGCCAGCTCCGTGGCACCATCGGGATAGTTGACGATAGCGGCAAGCGTACCGTCGCCGTTGTCGGAGACCGTCACGGTGAAGGTGAAGCTCTTGGCTCCGGCCTTCACGCCTCCAGGCAGCGCGGCGGTGTCCTCGGCGGCTGTATACCTATAGGTGTAGGTACCGTCGTTGTTTGCCGTGGCAAGGCCGTTTTCCACGTCAGCGGCAAGCTGATCGGAGTTGTACTCGAGCGCACGGAAGTTCAGCGGCGCCGCCTCGCCGTCATTGGCGGCGGGGTTCTTGGCCGTGGCAACAACGTTGTCGTTGGCGTCCCTGATGTTGAACGTGAACTCGTTGGCGTTCATGGCCCGGCCGGTAAGGGTCTTGGTCGCGCTGACGGTCGCGGTGCCAGAAGCGGCGTAGGTGTTCTCAAACGTGGGGTTGTTGCTGTTGTCACCATACGCAGCGACAAGCTGGCCCTCGCCGTTGTCGGTCACAACGACCACAATGTCGGGCTGAGCGGTCGAGTAGGTCCAGCCACTTGCAGTGCCTTGGGTCTCGTTGACATGGAAGCGGTAGGTGCCCGCCTTGGTGAACGTGATGTCGCCAAACGAGACGGTCTGGGAACCGCCATCCGCAATCGTCCCGGAGGTGGTGGCCTTGTTGTTGGCAACGGTCACGCCGGAATCGGTGAGGTCAAAGTCCGGCGTCAGCGTGAACTCGAAGGCTTCCGAGCTGTCGTGGCCCGTGACCGTCTTGGTCACCTGGATGGCAGTGTCAACGGTGAGGGTGACGGAATCTGCATGGTAGCTGTTGGTCACGACGGGGTCGTTGCCGGTGACAGACGACACCTCGAGCTGGCCATTGCCGTTATCGACCACGGTGACCGCAACGTTGCGCGGGGTAGTGTCGTAGGTCCAGCCTTGGCCACTCTCGCCCTGCTCGGTGATGGTGAAGTTGTATGTACCGGGTGCGGAGAAGGTCACGTCGCCAAACTTGAGAGTCTGCTCGGCGCCATCCGCAAGAGCACCCGTGGTTACAGAGGAGCCGCCGGCAGCGATGCTCGCCTGGTTGGCATCCGTGCTCGACTGGGCCAGTACGAAGGTGAAGCCCGTGGAGGCGTCGTGGCCCTCGACCTTCTTGGTCACGCGATGGGCAGCGTCGCCGCCAAGGGTCGCAGGCGTGGCGCCATAGGTGTTGGTGAAGATGGTCGTGCCGCTCGTTGTGGCGGTCATGGTGCCATTGCCGTTGTCGACAACGGTGACCATCACGAGCTTGCCCGTGGCCGCTTCGGCGTCGTTGGTCACGCCGTCAACACTGCCGGACTCGGTGATGCGGTAGTTGTAGATGCCGGGCTTGGTGAAGGTGATGTCGTCAAAGCTGGCAGGGGTGCCATTGCCGTCCACGCTGGTCACCGTGGTGCTTTCAGGCATGGGCGCGTCGGCGGTCTCGGCCGCGAGCGTAAAGGTGTACTTACCGGCGATGTCACCGGGACCAGTAAGACCGCTGGGTACGGAAAGGTTCTTGGCGACCTCGATCGCAGCGGTTGTGGATGTGGCGCTATAGCTGTTGGTGAAGGTAAAGTTCGCGCCCTCCACGGGGTTGTCGTTCTCGTCGACTGTCTCGGCGACCAGGTAGCCGCCCTCGTCGGTCACCTTGACCTTGACGGTCTTGGTGGCAGTGTCGTTGGTCACGCCGTCAACGGTACCGGACTCAGTGATGGTGTAGGTGTACTCACCCGGCGCGGTGTAGGTGATCTCATCGAACGTAACGGAGCCGCTGGCGTCGTTCGTGGCAGTGTCGATCACCTTGCCCGAGGCGTCCTTGAGCTCGAACGTGAACTTGTCCTTGATGTCTCCGGGGCCAGAGAAACCGTTGGTTTCGAGCATCTTGCTGCCAGAGATCACAAGGCGCGCGTCGTCTGCATCGTAGACGTTCTGGAACGCCAGGCTCGTGGCGTCGCCGGGATACTTAACCTGAGTGCGAAGCGTGCCGTCGCCGCTATCGGTAACCACAACAGTAACCTCGAAGGTGTTCTGCACGGGGGTCACCTTGGTAGGCAGATGCGCGGTGTCCTCGGAGACCGTGTAACGGTAGACGTAGGTGTTGGCAGCCGAGCCAATCTGTGCCACGCCGCTCTCAACGTCCTGTTTGACCTGGTCGATGGAGTAGTTCAACGTGCCAAAGTCCAGCGTTGCGGCCTGGCCGTCGCCGGCAGCGGGATTTTGTGCCGTAGCAACAACATTGCCCTTGGCGTTCGTGATGTTGAACGCAAACTCGTTGGCATTCATGTCACGCCCGCTGAGGGTCTTGGTTGCGCTGATGGTCGCAGTACCCGTAGCGGCGTAGGTGTTGCTGAACGTGATTGCCTTGCTGGTGCTGTCCTTGACGGACCACGCCACCTCGAGGGCGTTGGTGTCGGCGTTGGCCGTCACCGTTGCCACCAGTGTGTAGGTGGCAGAGTCATAGGTGTAGCCGTCAGCACCGGCGTTAGTCTCGGCCAGAGTGTACTCGTAGGTGCCAACCTTGCTAAACGTAATGTTGCCAAAGCTCACAGAGCCGTCTGCCGCATTGGTCGCCGTTGTCGAAGCAGGCGCAGGTGCATCGCCAAGCGCCGTGAGCGTGAACGAGAACTGCTCGGCCGTCAGCTCGGTGGGGCTGAGGGTCTTGTTGATGGTGATGTCGCCATCACCGGTAGGGCTGGACTCAACCGGCGTGAACTTGTTGGTGTAGGTCACGGAGTACTTGGTGTTGCCCTGGTCCACGCTGCCAGAGACAGCGTCTCCGGAGATGGTGCCAGCGCCGCCTGTGGCCACGGACGAGAAGGTCCAGCCAGCAGGCGAGGACTTCTCGTCAACCTTATACGTAGTGCCAACGGGAAGGTTCTCGAGGAGGATGCTCTGCCCTGCCGCGAGGGAAAGGGTCGTGGTCTGACCGCTTGTAAGCGTACCCGTGGTGTCACCGATGGCATAGGAGACGTCCGAGCTATCCGGAGTGGTCACGGTGACGTCAAAGTCGAAGCTGGCGTCCGTGGGGTATACGCCACCATCAGACGTGACGACCTTTGCAATCTCGAGCTGGCTCTTGAGGGTGTTGGTAGCGGTTACGGTAGTGGACCCGTCATCGGCGTAGTTGGGCACGCCATCCACCATCATGGGGGTGAAGGGCTCGTAGCTCAGCTCGTAGCGGGAGTCGATGGCAGGCTCGGAGAAGGTCACCTCGCGACCGGCAGTAAGCACCTCACCGTTGACCTCGATGCCGTACGGTACGTGTACCTGGGTCTTGTAGCCGTTGTCGGCGTTGAGCGTCACCGTGGTGAAGGCCTTGCCATCAAGGAGCACGCCGAGCGAGATATCACCGGAGGGTCGTACGGCAGCATTGTCAAGCGAGTCGACCCATTCCTTGCTCACGGTGATGGTGGGAGTGTCCACGGTCATGGGGTCGGGGTCGGCAAGGGCCACGCTGCCAGTATCGGATTTAGTCGCTACATACAGACCCGAGGACTCCTGGGTATAGGTAAGGCCGGTGGAGGGTGAGGTCCAGGTACCGTCAGCCTGCGGCACGGCATCAGTTGGCAACACGTTGGTGGTCGTAGTGCTTGTCTGGTTGTAGGACACGTTGGCCGCAGTGTTGGTCTTTATCCCATAGGTACCAGCGGTCGAATCATAGACAATGTATGTGGGCAGGCCGGTGGTAGTTCCTGCGTTCTGCAGACGGGCTACCTCAGTGATGGCTTCCTGGCTCGGCCAGACCTTGAAGCTCACGGTATACGTGACACCATGCTCCAGCGAGCCAAGCGAGGAGAGGTCCCAGGTCACGTTCTTGTTTGTCTCGTCATACGTAGCCTCAGGAGCATCGAGCCAGTCGCTTGTCACGCCGTTCTTGGTTTTTGTGTAAGCAAAGGCGTCAGCAGAACCCCCCCCCAGCGAAGTGGCAGTAAGCGCCGTGATGCCGTCGGTCACCTTGACGTTGCTGTACGTGAGGTTGTTCGTGATGGTGTTGATGATGTTGTCGAAGGCAGCATTAAGGGCGGCGCTGTCGGCAGCGTTGTAGTAGTTGCCCGTCTGGCCAGTAGCGGCAGCGAGGTCCTGCATGTTGGAAACGGTGCCAAAGGCGCCGATGGCGAAGAACGACTTGCCCTCACCTGCTATGGCAACGGCCTGGACCTCGGCGTAGTCGTAGTTCAGGCCATAGGCGTCGGAGTTGCCTGTGCCATAGTATCTGTGGCCGTCTGAAGAGTGAGCTTCGAACTCATCACGATTCTGCCACCAGATTTTCGTTCCCCGCGTATTGCGGAAGGTTGGGTTACCGTCAGACACAAAGATCACGTAGGCCTCCACGCCATCACGCGTCTGAATGGCGTTCGCGGTTGCCAGCGCGTCTTCCCAGTTAGTGCCACCAGTGGCAGTGAGGCGGTTTACCTGCCTTTGGAAGCTCGAGAGGCTCGTCGTACCCGTGACGCGCGTAGTTGCGTAGTCAGCGAAAGTGACAAGAGAGAGCCTGACGGAGTCGGGGTTCTCGGTCGTGTTGTTGGACAGAAGCTGCTCGGCAAGCGAGTTGACGGCTGACTTAGCCACGCTCAGGCGCGACTGCCGGCTGTCGTCTGCCCGTTCCGACATCGATCCCGACGTGTCGAGCACCACGATGACGTCGGCCTTGCTCGAAGACGAGGAAGCCTGCGACTTGCCCGTCACGCTGAGGCTCAGCGTGTACGTGCCGTCGCCGTTGCTCTTCACGGTCTTGCTGGTGGCAGGCGGCTCGGCGGCAAGCGCCGGCGTCACGCCAAACGCAATGAGCGCAGCAAAGACGGCCAGTAATGCTCGTAGTAGTGTTCTTCCCCTGTGTCTCATAGCTGACCCCCAACCAGAAACGCAAACGAACGGACAGATACCTCTTCTGCTGTCAGATTTGCGACAGCAACGTGCATGCTTGTTAATAAATCTATGCTATTTACGTGACGAATAAGATTGTTCGTGCTTATGACGGAATGAAATGGATGCCATGCGGAATGAAATTCTCGATTTTGAAGATTCGGCACCATTCACCGGCAACTTGGACACGACCACCAGTCATGTTTTTCAGGTTCTATAAAGGTCGTCCACAAATGGGTTTCCATGCCACACCCCCAGTGCGTCGTAGGTACTCGCTGGTAGGCTGACCAACGCAGCCTTCAACCTATGCATGATGCCGATATCCTGAAGAACTGGCATCATTCCAAAGTATGAGATGGGGTATGAGAAGACCCGGCGGCCCGTCTTGCCGGCGACCATTTCGGCATGGCACAAATATGCGGTTGGGCTATGGTTTTTCTCGGCCACCCCAAGTAGAAGCGTGGGCCAACTTCATGGAACCGCAGGCAGATAGTTGCACTCTGCCAGATAGCACATGAGGATTTTAATCAAAACTGCTGCCAAACGGAAAAGCCCCTCCGGTCGAGGCCGGAGGGGCAACGTCAGGCCTCAAATAGCGCAGTCAACCGCCACTAGACCTGGTCGATCACCACGTGTCCGTCTTTGCGCACATGTACGCGCCCCTCCGCAAGAAGCTGCGCAACATGCGGGTAAATCTGGTGCTCGACCTCGTGGATGCGAGCCTCGAGCTGGTCGACGGTCCAGCCCTCCTCTACCTCCACCGGCCGCTGCGCGATGATGGGACCGCAGTCGTAGTCGCTGTTGGCAAAGTGGACCGTCACGCCCGTGACCTTGACGCCGTAGTCGAAGGCGTCCTGAATGGCGTGCGCTCCCTTGAAGCTGGGCAGCAGCGCCGGGTGAATGTTGACCACGCGGTTGGGGAAGCTGGCAAGAATGGGGTCGTGCACCATCCGCATGTAGCCCGCCATAAGCACGTAGTCCACACCAGCGCGGCGCAGCTCGGTGGCTATGACCTCGTCGGCAACCATTGGGTCAGCGTAGATCTCTTTGGAGAGCGTAAGCGTCTGGATGCCCGCCGCCTCCGCACGCTTGAGCCCGTACGCGCTTGGCCGCGAACTCACCACTAGCTCGATGCTGGCATCAAGCTTACCTGCGGCAATAGCATCGATAAGCGCCTGCAGGTTGGTGCCCGAGCCGCTTATGAGCACTCCCAGCTTAATGCTCATCGATAGGTCACCTTGCCCTCGCCCGCGACGCACTCGCCCATCACGAACGGCGAGAACCCCTGGGCAACAAGCCCCTCGCAGACCTCGTCCACGTCGTCGCGACCACAGATGATGCTCATGCCAACGCCCATGTTGAAGGTCTTGTACGCCTCGTCGGGCGTGAGGCCCGCAGCGCGCACCATGTACGTGATGACCGGCGGCACGTCCCATGCGGGGCCATCCTCGCCGCCGCGGTCGACCACGGCGTCAACGTTTGCGGGCAGCGCACGATTGAGGTTCTCGGTGATGCCGCCGCCGGTGATGTGTGCCATAGCGTGGATGGGCACGCCGGCCTTGAGCGCGCGTACCAGCCCGCCGGCGTAGATAGTGGTGGGACGCATCACGGCATCAGCAAGACTCTCACCACCCAGCTCGGGAAGCGGGCGCTCCAGCTCTTCCACGGTCTTGCCCTCAATGGCCACCTTGCGCACGAGCGAGTAGCCGTTGGAGTGGATGCCAGAGCTGGAGAGGCCGAGAATCACGTCGCCCTCGTGCACCAGGTGCGGACCAATCATCTTGGGTCGATCGACCACGCCCACCACAAAGCCGGCCAGGTCGTAGTCGTTGGGGTTCATGACGCCGGGGTGCTCGGCCATCTCGCCGCCAACCAGCGCGCAGCCGGACTTGCGGCAGCCCTCGGCAATGCCGCCCACAATCTTGGCAACGTGCTCGGCGCGCAGCCTGCCAATGGCAACGTAATCCAGGAAGAACAGCGGCTCCGCACCAATAGGCACCACGTCGTCGACGCACATGGCCACGAGGTCCTCGCCCACCGTCTCATGCCGGTCAAGCAGCTGCGCGATGGCAAGCTTGGTGCCCACGCCATCCGTGCCCGAGACCAGCACCGGGTCCTCCATGTCCTTGTACGCGGCCATCGAGAAGCACGAGCCAAAGCCACCCAGGCCGCCAATGACCTCTGGCCGGTTGGTCGAGGCGACGGCAGCCTTGATCGCGTCGACGGCGCGGGCGCCCTCGTCCACGTCGACACCGGCATCTGCATACGAGACGTGCTGGGGCTTATCTGCCATCTTGGGCATCCTTCCTAGCTGGGGTTGCATCGTTGTTCTCGGCATTTCTGCCTGCCTCGCCCGCGGCACCAGCGGCCTCAAGCCGCGACGCCGAGTCCTGCTCGACCTCGCGCGCAATCTGGTCGATGCTCATGTGCGACTCGAGCGATGCGGGGATGAGGTTGTGCGGCTTGTAGCCGGGCAGGAACTTCTCCTCGTAAAACGAGCGCGGAATGGCAACCGGGTAGTCTCCGGTAAAGCAGGCCGTGCAGTAGCCGCCATGGGGCACGCAGTCGATGAGGCCCTGCGGCGAGAGGAAGCCCAGCGTATCGGCGCCGATAAAGTCGCGCATCTCCTCGAGCGACATGTTGGCGGCAATGAGCTGGTCCTGGTTGGCGGTGTCGATGCCATAGAAGCACGGCCAGGTGACCATGGGCGAGGCCGAGCGCATGTGGACCTCGGTGGCGCCGGCGTCGCGCAGCATCTGGACAATCTGCTTGGACGTGGTGCCGCGCACGATGGAGTCGTCCACCATCACGATGCGCTTGCCGCGCACCACGTCGGGCAGCGGGTTGAGCTTGAGCCGCACGCCCATCTGGCGCAGGGCCTGCGTAGGCTGGATGAAGGTGCGCGCAACGTAGCGGTTCTTGATGAGGCCGGTGCCGTACGGCAGCCCCAGTTCGGCGGCGTAGCCTTCGGCCGCGGGCGTACCGGAGTCTGGCACCGAGATGACAAGGTCGGCATCAACGGGGGTCTCGCGCGCAAGGCGGCGGCCCATGTTGTGACGCATGAGGTAGAACGAGCTACCGTCCTTCACCGAGTCTGGCCGCGAGAAGTACACGTGCTCAAAAATGCAATCTGCACGGGGCTGCGGCGGCACGCCCTGCTCGGAGCGAAAGCCGTCGTCCGAGATGCGGATGATCTCGCCGGGTGCGACCTCGCGCACGTAGGTGGCGCCAACAATGTCCAGGGCGCAGGTCTCGGAGGCAACGACCCACTCGCCCTCGCCCAACTTGCCCAGAACCAGCGGACGAATGCCGTGCGGGTCGCGGAAGGCGTAGAGGGCGTTCTCGCGCGCAAGCACCATGGCATAGCCGCCCTCGAGCATGCGCATGGTGTGCGCGATGCCCGTACGCAGGCGATGCCCACGCTGCGTGAAGTAGCCAATGAGCTTGGCCGCAACTTCGCTGTCGGTGCTGGAACGGAAGGGTATGCCCATCTCAATGAGCTCGGCGCGCAGCGCGTCAAAGTTCACGAGCGTGCCGTTGTGGGCCAGCGCGATGATTACGTCGTTGATCATCGAGAGGTGCGGCTGCGCGGACTCCCACCCCTTGGCACCGGCCGTTCCGTACCGGCAGTGGCCAATAGCCACCTTGCCCGGCATTGCGGCAAGGTCTGCCTCGGAGAAGACCTGCGTGACCAGGCCAAGGTCCTTGCGCACCAGAACGGTGCGCCCGTCTCCCACCGCAATGCCCGCCGACTCCTGCCCGCGGTGCTGCAGCGCCCGCAGGCCAAAGTACGCCATGCGCGCTGGGTCGCGGTTGGGCGCCCACACACCAAAAACGCCGCACTCATCGTGCAGCTTGTCGTCACTGGGCTCCGGCGTCCACGACGCTTCCGTCACGATGCCACCTCGCTCTTGGGGACGCACACCAGGATGGTGCGGCCATAGCCATCAATGTAGTTGCAGGTGCAGAGGGTGAGCACGTGGCTCGTCTTGCCTATGAGCTCCGAGGCGTCAGAGCGGCTGGTCACGGCCTTGGCGAGAAGGTCAGAGAGGTACGAGTGAAACTCGTCGTCGCTGGACCAGTCAAAGACGCGCACGTTGGTGTCATTCTCGTCCGTGTAGTAGAGGAAGAGAGGCTCCAGCTCGTACGTGGCATCCTCGGTAACGTACCACACCGTGCTCACGGAGTCGAAGGCCTCCTGCTTGTCCATGTCGGCAATAGGCTTGAACATGGCACCGTTGCGCAGGTGGTGGCCGTAGATGATGGTCTGCTGGTCAACCATGCCGGGCGCCTGGTTCTGGTAGTCCATGAACACCTGGCCGCCCAGCGAGTAGTTGCCCTCGGCGTTGGTGTGGAGGTACTTGTCGTTGTCCGACGCCTGGTACACGGGGAAGCTCACCACGGTGTTGGGAATCTGCACCCAGCCAACGACCTCAGGGTTCACGGCCTTGAGGCCCGCCCAGTCCACCACGGGCGCCGAGGTACCCTGGTCGTCCACCGTAGCGTAGGCCGCGAGCTTCTCGTTCTCGACGTCCTGCTCGTGGTACTGCCACTGCGAGTAGCCGTACAGGCCCGCAGCCGCCACGATAAGCGCAATGCCCACAATGAAGAGCACCGTGGAGATGATGCGGTTGCGACGCTTTCGCGGGTCGCGGGAGCGGCGGCCGGAGAGGTCATATGGGTCTGTCTCGCGGTAGTTGTCGCTCTTCATGCGGCGGTTGTGGCGAGAGGAACCGGCGCTCTTGCCCGACGGATCGCTGGTCACCACCGGGATGAAGCCGGCGGAGCGCTGGTCGTCTGCAGAGCCGCGCGGCGCGTCGCTGCGCGAGGAGGCCGCGGATCCGCCGCCGTCCGGCTGGCTAAAGTGCTTGCCCTGACTGTTTGACACGTGACTGCCTTTCTCGGTCGAGGCGAACTAGGAGAGCTTACTCCCCACGTACGCCGCGGCTGCGGGCTTGTCGAAGTTGCCGTTGGTTGCCTTGGTGAGTGCCCCCATGACCTTGCCCATGTCGCGCTTGGACGTGGCGCCCAGCTCGGCGATGAGGGAATCGGCCAGCTTCTCGAGGTCGGCGCCCTCGAGCTGGCGCGGCAGCAGCTGGGAGAGGACATCCGCCTGCGTCGAAAGCTCCTGGATGCGCTCGGCGTGGGACTCGGCGCCGGCCTTGCGCAGGCCGTCGAGCTCCTCGGCGGTGACCTTCTGGAGCTTCTTCACCGCCTTGGTGAGGTCGGCCTCGGTGGCGTCGCGGCGCTCGTCGACCTCGACCTGCTTCACGGCCTGGTTGACCTGGCGCAGGATGGAGAGGCGGGCCTTGTCGTGCGCCTTCATGGCAAGCTTGATCTGCTCGAGCAGCTCTTCCTTCTTCATGTGGTGCTTTCCTCCCTGGCCGCGGGATGCGCGCGGCCGCGTGCAGACGGCGGGCTCCTACGCCTCTGCCATCTGCTGCTTCATGTGGACGATCTTCTCGCGATACTCCGGCATGGTGGCCCCCAAGATCTGGGTGGCGTAGATTGCCGCGTTCTTGGCACCGCCAATGGCCACGCAGGCCACGGGCACACCCGAGGGCATCTGCACCATGGAGAGCAGGGAGTCCATGCCGCCCAGGTCGCTCGTCTTCATGGGAACGCCCACGATGGGCAGCGGGGTGTAGGCTGCAACAACGCCGCCCAGGTGAGCGGCCTTGCCCGCGGCAGCGATAATCACCTTGAGGCCGCGGTCTGCCGCGGTGGAGGCCCAGTCGTGAACCTTCTGCGGCGCACGGTGCGCCGACGCGATGACCAGTTCGTACGGAACGCCCAGCTCGTCGAGCTGAGCGGTGCATGCCTCCATCGCCGGCATGTCCGACTTAGACCCCATGATGATTCCCACCAGCGGCTTATCCGCCATAGGACCCCCTTTTCGTTGGGTTCAGAGACCATCACAGTATAGATGGAGCTGAGCGAACCTGGGCGCCGGGGCCTATCATTGACCAACAGCAACAGATGGCAAGGGAGGCACCGCGGCACGCGATGCGAGCCAACTACGACCCGAGAGGTATTGCATGGACGCAAAGGACCTTGTTCTCTACAGGCGAGAGGGCGCGTACATTCCGCGCGTCGCCGCGGTGCATGACCTGTGCGGATATGGCAAGTGCTCGTTGGGGATTGCCATTCCCGTACTCTCTGCTGCGGCGTGCGACGTCTGCCCGGTGCCTACCTCGCTCTTCTCGGCGCACACCAAGTTCCCCACGTTCTACATGCACGATACGACGCCCATCCTTAACGACTACCTGGACGCCTGGGCCAAGGAAGGTATCGAACTTGATGCCATCTATTCCGGGTTCCTGGGATCTGCGGCACAGGTGGGCGTCATTCAGCGGCTGTACCGCGAGCATCCGACGGCGCTGCGGGTGGTTGACCCGGTGATGGGCGACGGTGGGAAGATGTACCCCACGTACACGGTCGAGCTGTGCGAGAAGATGCGCGAGCTGGTTGCCGGGGCGGACATTCTCACCCCCAACCTCACCGAGGCGCACCTGCTCACCGGCATGCCGTACCACGGGCAGGATCTCTCGGAGGCTGAGGTCGAGCGTTACGTGGCGCAGCTAGTGGGGATGGGTGCGCGCCTCGTCGTGGTGAAGGGCGTGGTGCGCGGCGACGGCCTTATCAGGAATTATGTGGCTGGCGAGAAGGTCGACCTGGTAGAGGTTGTGGGCGAGCAACTGCCGTTCATGACGCACGGGACCGGGGACCTGTTTGCCTCCGCGCTTACCGGGGCAGTTATGTGCGGGCATAGCGTGTACGACGCGGTGGCGTTTGCCACGGACTTCGTGCGAGATGCAATGCGGGTCACGCGGTTGCAGCCGGACAACGAGGTGCGCGGGGTCTCGTTCGAGAGCCTGCTGGGGCAGGTTGCCGCACTGGTGGGTTAGCCGCGCCGCCGCCGGCGTCGCGGGCGCGCTCCTTGCTTGCTGACGGAGCTTCTCGCCTGTTTGCGCGGAGCTTCTCGCCTGTTTGCGCGGTACTCCTTGCCTGCAAAAAACGATCGATTAGAGCTGGTTAACCAATCGAAATCTGCAGCTTCATCACGAAGTTGCAAAATTCGATTGATTAGTCGCTGCTAACCAATCGAAATCTGCAGGAATCAGCTGCACCCTCCAGGCTCCTCTATTCTCGCCGAGGCACGCCATAGCGTTCGAGCAACGCCTTGAAGAACGGCCGGTTCTTTGCCTCCTCGAAGCTAAACCGCATGATGGAAGCATTACAGAGCGTAAGGCGAGACTCCCGGCGCCGCTCGGCGAGAAGAACCCTGCCAGAGACCTTCTCACCAGCACTGCCGCGATCCGCATACTTTGCCGCGCCGTCGAGCTCGCCAAATATCGGCCGCGCCACACCCGTTTCCCAAACGTAGTCAACCCGGAACTCGCACCCGGGATGCGTTGGATCTTCCACAAGAACCTGCAGCTCTGGCACACAGAATCCCAGCTCAATCATGATGCCGCGCGCCACAGATTCCCCACCGTTCTCGGAGCGGCCGTCCACCCAAGCAATGGTCTGAAGTGCCTGCCGAGAACCGCGCGCATGTGGCTGAGCCCGCACAAAGCCCACAAGGTCCTCTCGCGTAAGGCCACAATCGCGAAGCGCGGAGTCCGCGACGGCAAGGCCCGCCGGCATGGGAAGCGTTCGCAGGCAGTCCGCAGTGGTTCTGTCCAGCGGCGTTGCCTTCACACCCGCCACGACCTCGAATTTCTCGCCATCACCCGTGGACGAGCGGTGCCTTGCCACGTGCTTGCCCCGCGATGCAGAGCAAGAAGCTCCACCCACAATGTGAACTACGGAAGGGTCCGGCTCGGAGACCTGCAGACCATGGGCTATCGCCGCAGAGGTTCCGCAGAACACCCACGCCGGATGCAATGCGGCGGCGGCGCGAATCACATGCAACGACCTGGCGCTCGGCGAAAGAGACCTCCAGTAGTCAGCTCTTGCGTACACCCGTGGAAATGGCTCCGTGACCGTTCCGGCTAATGCCCGCCGCTCGAGAAGCTGCCTCGTTCGATCGCTCTTCACGCAGAGGCACATGCCCCGCGATTCCGCCGCCGCGAACGCCTCCTCAACCTCGTCCTGCACCGAGCGCCAGTATCCTCTGCTCACGCTTGCCCCCCTCCGGAACCTTTTTGTGAGCTACTTGTACCAAGTCCGGAGGCGACTTGTTCTGACAACTGTCTGACAGCCAACTTCCACGCAGCTCAGAGGGGGTGTTTTTCGCCGCTGTAGAGAAGGGATTCCGCGAGCGGCGCCATACCAGCCGCAGAAGGGTAACCCAAAAGAGTGGACGCGGATGGCATCGGTCTCTAACGTCATGTCTTACATGATTGTGATTGGCTTGGGGTACGACATGCAAAATTCGATTGGTTAGGCGGTCTTAACCAATCGAATTTTGCAACAAGATTGCCTACCTGCAGATTTCGATCGATTAGACAGCCCTAACCAATCGAAATTTGCGCGCAAAGTAGATAAGGCGAGCAGGGCGGAGATACCCGTTCGCACCGAAACGCGCGGCATTGCAACGGACCCGCGGCCCCCGTCGCCGCCCCTACTTTGCGCCGCTGCCAGATCCGCTGCTCGTCGAATCGCCGCTCGTGGAGGTGTCGCTGCTCTCCGAGCTACCACCCGTGAGGTCGTTCAGAATCGCAACCGGCGTAAACGACGTGGTGACCTGGTCGCGCAGCTCCTCCTCGAGCGTCTCATCCACACCCGTGATGCTGCAGTTGAAGTTCACGCCCGTGGAGCTCTGCGTCTTTGACCACACAAACGTGATGAACGAGGTCACGTCGCCCGTAGGCTTGAGGAACCCAAAGAGTTGGGCCGTTTTGAACTTGCCGTTCTCATCCATGTGCACGTTAACGTGGTAGATCACGGTATTGATGTTGGGGTTGAGAAGGCAGTTCACCGAGAAGGCCGAGGCCTGCACCTGCGAGCCGGCAAAGCACTCGAGCGCGTCCTCGGAGGTCGTGTCGATCACGGTCACTTCGACGGTACCGGTGTTCTCGTCTGCCTCCTGCACCGAGAAGTCCTCGGGGAACTGCGTGAAGCCGTTGCCCCACTCCACGCCGCCGCGCAGCGCCGACGCCACCGTGGCAACCGTCACGTCGTGAGCGAGGTCCGCCGTGTTGGAGCGGCGCACCACGCCAAAGATGACCTGGCCGGCAACAACGATCACGAGAAAGACCAGCACAAAGCCTACGGCCGTCTTTGCGATGACCTTGCCCACGTTGGATCCAGAGGGGTCGTCCGCGGAAAGCGGGTCAATGTCGACGCCGGTGCCCTTCTCCTTGCGACGGCTGCGCTCGCGGCGGGCAACCTCCTCGTTGGAGTGGCCCGTCTCGTCAACGGTCTCAAAGAGCTTCTCGGCCTCGTCGCCGGTAAGGGCATTGGTCTGGCGGCGGGCCATCTCGTTTTTCGGCTTAGCCATCAAGCTCTCCCTCGCCCGCAGGGTCGTTCACGGGACCGGCGGCCTCGCCCGGCGCAAGTCGATGCGCTATGGCGTCGCAGATAAGGGCGCCCACCACGGTCTTTGCGTCCTCAATCCTGCCGTCGAGAACCGCGTCGACCAGCTCGGAAAGGTCGACAAGGTCCACATTGATGAACTCGTCGGCATCAGGGCTCGACTGGTGGTAGCTCAGGTCCGTCGCCATGTAGAGGTGAATGAGCTCGTCGCAGAAGCCATCGGACGTAGCAATGGTGGTGAGATAAGCCATCTTCTCGGCCTGCATGCCGGTCTCTTCGGCAAGCTCGCGGTGGGCAGCGTCGAGCGGGTCCTCGCCGGGGTCCAGCTTGCCGGCAGGAATCTCTACCGTCACGCGGTCGAGCGCCGTGCGGAACTGGCGCACCAGGCAAATACGGCCCTCGTCCGTAAGCGCGACAACCGCAACGGCACCGGGATGACGCACGACGTCGCGCACGGCGGTACGGCCATCCGGCAGCTTCACACGCAGGCGGTTGACGTTGAAGATGCGGCCGGTCCAGGCCACGTCCTCGGAGACGGGATGCTCTTCCAGGCTGGCATCGCGGGGATCGTTCTCGCCCAGTACCAAATCGCGGGCCTGGGGGACACCCGAGACGTGGTCCTGGCTCGAGCGGTCTCCGTCAAAGGTAAGGTCATCGGCCGCCGAGCGCATGTCCGCAGTCGCCGAGCGGAGGTCGTCCATCGTGGGAACCGCCTCAACGTACTGCGGACGAATCTGCGAATCGTCTGCGGGCGACCCCTCGTAGGAGTACTCCTCGTCCATCTCGTCGTCCGTGTCCTGCACCCGTGCCACCGCTCCATGCCTCCAAATACGTCGTCTGCCGCGTTGCGTGAGCGCGCCCGCGCTACCCGTTGTTGCGGGGAAGAACCGCCTTGGCACCAATGTCGTGGCGCATGGTCTTACCCTCGAAGTCGATAAGGTCGCACGCGGCGTACGCCTGGCGGCGGGCCTCCTCGAAGGTGGGCGCCACGGCCGTCACGTCAAGCACGCGGCCACCGGCGGTGACCAGCTGTCCGTTGGCGTCGATGGCGGTGCCGGCGTGATAGACGGTGACGCCATCCAGCGCCTCCGCTCGCTCGATACCCAAGATGGCCTTGCCCTTCTCGTAACTTCCAGGGTAACCCGCGCTGGTGAGAACCACCGAGACGGCCCAATCGTCATCCCAAGAGATCATGCCCGGCGAGAGGGTCCCCTTGTCGCAGGCGAGAAAGACGTCGACAAGGTCCGCCTGCATGCGCGGCAGGACCACCTGGGTCTCGGGGTCGCCAAAGCGTGCGTTGAACTCGAGGACCTTGGGGCCATCCTTGGTGAGCATGAAGCCACCGTAGAGGCACCCGGAGTACGTGATGCCCTCGGCACGGAGCTCGTCGACCACGCGCTGCTCGATGGCAACCATGGCGGCGTGCTCCTCGGGCGTGACCATGGGGACGGGCGAGTAGACGCCCATGCCGCCGGTGTTGGGACCCTTGTCGCCGTCGAGGGCACGCTTGTGGTCCTGTGCCGTAGCCAGAGGCACGAGCGTGGTGCCGTCGGTAAGTGCGAGAAGCGAGCACTCGGGGCCGTCAAGGGTCTCCTCAACAATCACCGTTGCACCGGCGTCGCCAAAGCGACCCGAGAAGCACTCGCGCACACCGGCAAGCGCCTCATCGACGTCCTTGGCAACAATGACCCCCTTGCCAGCGGCCAGGCCGTCGGCCTTCACCACGCAGGGACCGTCAAGCCTGCGGACGTACTCCTCGCAGGGCTCCTGCTCGGTAAAGGAGCGCCAGGCAGCAGTGGGCACGCCGGCGCGAGCCATGACCTGCTTTGCGAACTTCTTGGAGCCCTCCATGCGCGCTGCGGAGGCATCTGGCCCAAAGCATGCGATACCGGCGGAGCGCACGGCATCTGCAACGCCCTCGACAAGCGGCGCCTCCGGGCCAATGACCACGAGGCCGATGCCATTCTCGCGAGCGAAGTTGGCCACGGCCACGGGCGAGTCCTGGTCGATTGCAGCAACCTCGGCCATGGTGTCCATGCCGCCGTTGCCAGGTGCCACCCAGAGCTTGCCCGCACGCGGAGACTCGGCAAGCTTTACGAGAAGCGCATGCTCGCGCCCGCCCGCACCCAGGAGAAGAATATCGACCTTAGACTCGCCCACGTGTCCTCCCTCGTTTCTCGCAATGGCATGACGCGCCCGGGCAGCCCAGGCGCGTCGGCGCATCAGTTAGTCCCAGTAGCGGTTGATGGTCTGCTCGCGATCCGGCCCCACCGTGATGATGGAGACGCGCACGCCAGCCAGCTGCTCGAGGAAGTCGATGTAGTCCTTGGCCTCGCGCGGGAGCTGGTAGAAGTTGCGTACGCCAGAGATGTCGCACTTCCAGCCAGGCAGGGTCTCGTAGACGGGCTTTGCGTGGTAGAAGACGGACTGGTGCTCGGGGACGGTGGTGTAGCGCTTGCCATCGCACTCGTAGGCAACGCAGACCTTGATCTCGTCCAGGCAGCCAAGGACGTCAAGCTTGGTGATGGCCAGGTCCGTGAGGCCGTTCACGCGGGCGGCATAGTTCACGACCACGGCGTCATACCAGCCGCAGCGACGCTTGCGACCCGTGGTCACGCCATACTCGTGGCCAACCTCGCCCAGCTTGTCGCCCACCTCGTCGAAGAGCTCCGTGGGGAAGGGGCCCGAGCCAACGCGCGTGAGGTAGGCCTTGGCAACGCCCAGCACGCGGTCGATACGGGTGGGGCCAACGCCCGAGCCCGTCACGGCGCCGCCGGCGGTGCAGTTGGAGGAGGTCACAAAGGGGTAGGTACCATGGTCGATGTCGAGCATGGTGGCCTGAGCGCCCTCGAAGAGGATGTTCTTGCCGGCCTCGAGCTGCTCGTTCAGGAACAGCGAGCTCTCCACGATGTACGGGCGAATGCGCTCGGCGTAGGGCAGGTAGGTCTCGCAGATCTGGTCCACGGTGTAGGTGGGCAGCTCGTAGACCTTCTCGAGAATGGGGTTGGTGTAGGCAAGCGCGGCCTCGAGCTTCTCGCGGAAGATCTTCTCGTCCAGCATGTCCTGGATGCGCAGGCCGGTGCGGTTCATCTTGTCCATGTAGCAGGGGCCAACGCCACGCTTGGTGGTGCCAATGAGGTTCTTGCCGAGCTTCTTCTCGTGTGCTCCGTCAAGGTCCTTGTGGTACGGCATCACGATGTGGGCGTTACCGGAGATCTTGAGGTCCTTGCAGGAGATGCCCTGGGCCTCGAGCATGTCGACCTCGCCGAGAAGCACCTCGGGGTCGACGATGCAGCCGTTGCCAATCACGGGATAGACGCCCTGGTACATGACGCCCGAGGGAACCTGGTGGAGGGCAAGCTTGTGGCCGCCGGCAATGACGGTGTGGCCTGCGTTGGCTCCGCCGGCGTAGCGGCAGACGACGTCGAACTCGCCCGAGATGAGGTCTGTCACCTTACCCTTGCCCTCGTCGCCCCACTGCGTACCCACGAGAACTGATGCAGGCATTGCTCCCCCTCAAAAAAGAGTGTGATAGAACGGGCAACCGGCGCTTGGCACACGGTGCCCCTAACCAAGCCAGTATACGGCATGGCCAGCGATTATCGGGAGCCGCGCTACCGGGTCAGAAACATCCCACAGGCGAAACAAGCATTGCTCGGAAAAGCCGGGCGCTCGCGCGGCTGGCGGCGCGCATGGCGAGAGGAGCGCGGGGGCACGCTAGTCGTCGTAGTGCGTCGTGACCTCGAGGAACTTTGTCTTGTTGCCCACAAAGGTGAGGGGCACGTCACCAAGGGCGCCGGAGCGGTTCTTCGCGATGATGAAGTTTGTGACGCCCATGTCCGGGCGGTCGTCGCGGGCGGCCTCCTCCTCGTCCATGGAGCGGTCGAGAAGGATGACGATGTCGGCGTCCTGCTCGATGGCGCCGGACTCGCGCAGGTCCGAGAGCTCGGGGCGCTTGCCAGTGCGCTCGGTCACGCGACGAGAAAGCTGCGACAGCGCGATGACGGGGCACTCGAGGTCCTTGGCCATGATCTTGATGCCTCGCGACATCTCCGAGACCTCGGTGGCACGGCTGTCCGCACGGCGCATACCGGCTGGCGGAGAGAGGAGCTGCAGGTAGTCCACAACGACAAGGCCCAGCTTCTTGCCATGGAGCATGCGGCGAGCCTTGGCACGAATCTCGGTGACCGTGGTGCCGGGCGTATCGTCGATCATGATGTCCAGGCCCGAGAGCTCGTCTGTACCGCGGATGAGCTCGGGCCACTGGTCGTTCTGGATGTGGGCGGAGCGAATCTCCTGCAGACCAACACCAGACTGGGCCGAGAGCAGGCGCTGCGCAATCTCGATCTTGCTCATCTCGAGCGAGAAGAACGCAACCGAGGCGCCGTTGAACGCGGCATTCACGGCCAGGTTGAGCGCGAAGGAGGTCTTGCCCACGCCAGGTCGCGCGCCGATGACGATCATCTGGCCAGGGCGCAGCCCCAAGAGCTTTGAATCGATGGTAGGAAAGCCCGTCTTGACGCCCAGCTCGGCGGTCTGGTTCTCGCACATGTCCGAGAGCTGGTCGAAAAGGTCGCTCATGATGGAGCCAATGGGCTGGTAGCTCGAGCGCACGTCCCTGTTGGTGACGTCGAGCAACATCTTCTCGGCCTTGTCCACGACCTCCTTGGTGTCCTCGGGGGCGTCGTAGGCAAGGGCGGTGATCTGCGCGGCGGCAGAAATCATGCGGCGCAGCGTGGAGTCGCGGCGCAGCATCTCCACGTGGCGTCGCCAGCCCACAAGCGCCAGCGAGTTGTTGCCAAGGTCCAGTAGGTATGGCCTGCCACCCACGCGCTCCAGTTCGCCCTGGCTTTTGAGGAAGTCCGCAAGCGAGATGGTATCGACCGCCATGTTGCGGTCGAACATCTCGCGCATGGCGAGGTAGATCTTGCGATTGGAGGGAATGTAGAAGTCGTCCGGCTCCAGCTCGATGAGGCACTCCTGCAGCACGTCCTGCGAGATCATCATGGCCGAGAGGACCGAGGACTCCGCCTCGGGGTCCTGCGGCATCGCAACGTCCGACGTCGCAGTCATCTGGGTTGGATTGATGTCGTAGCCGTCCTGTGCCACGAGACGTGCTCCCTCCTGCTTTCGTGCCGCAGTCTGTTCTCTGGATGCTACCGCAACACGCGGTTGCGGACGGCGATAAGCCGCCCGCCCATCGCAAGCCCTCTACCTGCGGCAAGGGAGAGGTCAGCAGAGTCTTCTACACGCGATGTTGAAAACCTCTCTCGCTGAGCGGGCGTTTTGAGACTTTTCAACGTTTTCGACAATTTGGCGAACGGTGCGGCGGTAACCGAGAAACCCACTTTGCAGAATCGCCTTAAATATTCATTACGTGCGAGATGAACCAGCGGGTTTGGCCTAATTATCCGGAACTTGCGCGTTTCCCCAGGTAATTGGGCCCATAAAATGCATTTTTCGAGCGTTTGCCCCGCATGCCACACGTGCATGCGGGGCAAATTTGTGGTAGAGCGCTTGCCAACCGAGTCTGGTAACACCCGCCCCTGACCTGCGGGAATTGTTGAAATCCCCAGTTGGAGGCAGGTTTGGTCGAAAACTCCGAGGGTTACTCGGCGGCCTCGGTGGTCTCAGCGGCCTCGTCCGCAGCCTCAGTGGCCTCGGGCTCGGCAGCCTCCTCCGCCGCAGGCTCCTCGGCAACGGGCTCGTCGCCCACGAGGACGACGACCTTCGCATTGATGTCGCGGTAGAGGTTGATCTCGACGGCGTGGCGACCGGCGGTCTTGATGGTGGCGCCACGAACGATGCGCTTGCGGTCGACGTCGACGCCGAGCTGGGCCTTGATGGCCTCGACGATCTGCTGCGAGGTGACGGAGCCAAAGAGCTGGCCCTCCTCGCCGATCTTCGCGTCGACCTTCACGAGCTTCTCGTCGAGGACAGCCTTGGTGGCCTCGGCGTTGGAGATGCGCTCGGCCTCGCGCTTGGCGATGCTGTCGCGGCGCTGCTCGAGCTGCTTGAGGTTGCACGGGGTGGCAGGCTGGGCGATCTTGTTGCGGAAGAGGTAGTTCTCCGCATAGCCCTGGGCCACGTCGACGACGTCGCCCTCTCCGCCCTTGCCCCGGAGCTCACCCAGGAGGATGACTTTCATGGGACACTCCTTCGTTCAGTCGGCTATGCCGACTTCTGATCTTGATCCGCGTTGCTCTGGATGGTGGTCTTCACGCCCCTGGGAAGGTGGCGGAAGTTCTTCCACACGTCGACGAGCCCCACGATGGTCATGACGTAAAACTGGTCTTCGAGAACGAGCCCGGCAACGATGGTGCACGCGCCTGCGAACGCCCCCACATGCCTGGTCCTGATGAGCCAGGCGATGATGGCAAAGCCCTGGACCGCAAAGGCAATCCTGAGCGCCACGAGGAGGTTGGCCGTGATCATATTCACGATGTTGGTGTACGCCTGCGGGACCAAGCTCACCGCCGTGAGGCCGAGAATGTCGGCCACAAGGACGCCAACGAGCCACACGGGCACGTCGTAGTCCACAAGCGAGGGCATGGAGACGCAAAGCCCTTCTCGCCTCACAGACGCGCGAGCGCCGAGAAGCGAGCAGAGGTACTCGGCCAAGGCCACGACGAGGTACGCGCTGGGCCAGTAGAGCTGGAGCACCGAGCGGAGCGACTCGATCTGGGCAACGGCCGAGACGGACGCAACGCCAATGCTCTTGGCATACTCGTTCACAAGCTGCGTGATCATGTCGGCAATGGAGGAGTCCATCGACTGCAGCTGGATGGCATCGACGCCGATGAGTGCGAGCGTGCCGCACCCAATGAGCGCAAACGAAACCGAGAGCGACAGTCTGCTGCGCGATGTGGCCCATGCCGTCCCGATGCCAATGACGCAGGCAACGAGAACGCTTGGCACCGTGGCGACCTGCGCCACGAGAGCTACGACCGCCGCCGGCATCAACGTGCAAGCGAGCGTCGCAAGCGCCTGCAATGGGTTGCGCGCAGCCAAGGTGATGGCCGCACCGTACCCAATGGCAAAGCACCCGAGCATGGGGATGTACCCGGCGATAACACCGCCGAGCGCGCAGATGACGAGCCCGGCAACGAGCGACGAACCGCCGCGTGGTGCCTGTGCGCCATCCCCCGCGGGAACAATCCCGCCCTGTTCGGGCGAGGCACCCTTGGAGTTAGACGCATCCCAGAGCGCAAGCGCCCTGGTTTGCTCGTCTGTACGCTTCTCCACCGTCATGACCTAGTGGTTCTTTCTCGAACCCCGCACCTAGCCGCGGTTGCGGCCGCCGCGGCTGGAGACCACGGGGACGGTGTAGGGCAGGAGCGCCATAACGCGGGCGCGCTTGATGGCAACCGCGATATCGTGCTGGTGCTGCGTGCAGGCGCCAGTGACGCGACGAGGCTTGATCTTGCCACGGTCGGTCATGAACTTGCGGAGGAGCTGCACATCCTTGTAGTCGATGTACTCGGTCTCCTCCTTGCAGAACTGGCAGTACTTGCGACGCGGCTGGCGCTGAAACTCTTGCTTTTTCTGCTGCTGAGCCATGTCTGGTTTGCCTTTCTAACGGCGGCCCTGAGGCCGCCTTGCTGTTACTAGAACGGAATGTCCTCGTCGTAGACGTCTGCCGCAGGGGGCGTGGAGACAGGCGGTGCGGCAGGTGCGGGTGCGGAGTAGCCCGGCTGAGCGGGGTACTGCGCGGGTGCTGCCTGCTGAGACGCTGCCGCGTAGGCCTGCTGCGGCGCGTTGTACTGCGGCGCGGGTGCTGCCTGCTGCGGTGCGGCGCCCTGGTTTCTGGACGAGAGGAACTCAACCTCGTCCACGACAACCTCGAGCTTGCTGCGACGCTGACCTTCCTTGGTCTCCCAGGAGCTATAGCGGAGCTTGCCCTCGATAGCGACCTTGGAGCCCTTGCTGAGGTAGCGCGAGAGCGGTTCGGCGCGAGCGCCGAACACGACGCAGTCGACGAAGTTGGGCACGTCCTCCCACTCGCCGGTCTGCTGGTTGCGACGACGGTCGTTGACCGCGACACCAAAGGAAAGAACCTGGGTGCCGCCGCCGGTGGAACGAAGCTCCGGGTCCCTGGTGAGGTTGCCCGAGATGTTCACCCTGTTAATGCTCACGTTGCTCACTACCTCTCTCTGCGGGCGCATGGCCCGCCTTCCGCTGACTAGTCCTTGTCCGTACGGGCCACGATCATGTGGCGCTTGACGGCATCGCTGATGCGCAGGACTCGGTCGAGCTCTGCGATCTGGGAAGGATCTGCGTGGAAGTTGATGAGGGTGTAGTCACCCTCGGTGAGGTGGTCGATCTCATAGGCGAGCTTGCGCTTGCCCCAATCCTCAACGGAGTCGACGGTGCCGCCGTCAGTGGTGATAGCGACCTCGATGCGCTTCATAACGCCAGCGCGGGTCTCCTCGTTGCTCGTGGGATCGACAAAGAACAGCAGTTCATAAGCCTTCATGGTGTCACCTCCTCTGGGCTGATGGCCCTAGGTCGTGAAGGTTTGCGCCTAGGGCAGGAAGCATGCGATTTGGTATCGTATCACAGCGCCTGCAGGCACGACCACCTATGACCTGCGAATGTGTGCCCAAATCCACAACCACGCGCCCCGCCTGCGCATCTCCAACCGCCGCGCCTCCTTCTCCGTGCCCCAAGGGTACGGCTCGCTCCTGACACTAATTTGACGCTGGGCGAGCAGCGCGCTTGCACACAGCTGTCACGCACGCCCCTGGGGGCGGCAGACGCCGCCGCAGTGTTCCGCAGAATCTGGTAACGAGGCTCCATGCGTCCATAATTCCTCCACATACCCGTGACATCAGCCACCACTTCACCAAAGCCAGGCAACAAAAAAGGCAGGTGCACCATGGCACCTGCCCTAAGCTTCAAATGGCGGAGGGGGAGGGATTCGAACCCTCGTACCCCCGAAGGGGTAAACGGTTTTCGAGACCGCCGCATTCAACCACTCTGCCACCCCTCCGTGGGGTGAAAAGCGGCGCCCCCAGTGGGGCGCCGCTGGATTTACTGGCGGAGAGTCTGGGATTTGAACCCAGGATACGCTTTAGGCGTATACACGATTTCCAATCGTGCTCCTTCGGCCACTCGGACAACTCTCCAGGAACCGCGACGGCTAGTATATCGTAAGTTTGCCGGTAAGGGGAAGTCGTTTTTCTCTCCACCGGTTCTTCTTGCCCGCGCGCGTCAATGTGCGAGAAAATATACACCTGTCCAACCCCAGGGAGGCCGGATGCCGGAGCTTTTCTCAAAGTTTGGCCCCGAGATGGCGGCCGTATCTCTTCCTGCTTGGCTCGACCTGGCGGCACTTATGGTCGGTGCGGTCTCCGGCGTCCTGGTTGCCCGCGAGCGCAAGCTCGACCTTGTGGGCTTTGTGGGCCTCGCGATGCTCTGCGGCCTGGGTGGCGGGCTTATCCGTGACGTCACCATGCAGGTGGACTCGGTCTACATGCTCTCCTCCCCCTACGCCATACCAGCCGCCGCTGGCATGGGCATCTTTGCCTTCCTGTTCCCAAGCCTCTTCGATAGGTTCTCCACCCTCATCGAGTGGGTCGACATCGTCTCTGTGGGGCTCTTTGCGCTCATGGGAACTGACAAGGCCATCGTCTATGGGCTCCTGCCGTTTTCGGCAATCCTCATGGGCACCTTGACCGGCGTGGGTGGCGGCATGCTGCGTGACGTCTTTCTCGGCGATATTCCCCGCATCTTTAAGCCGAGCAACTACTATGCGCTGTGCGCCCTGGCTGGCTCGACCGTCTACTACGTGACGGTCATGGTCTTCTGGCTGGGGAAGCCCTGGGCCGCCTTCCTGTGCGTGGCGGTGACCGTGGGTCTTAGGCGCTGGTCGCTCCACTACAACGTGATCTCGCCCAACGACGTGAACCTTGCTCCGCGCGTGGCTGGCGGGGTGCGCAAGATCACCCGCCGCGTCTCGAGGACCAAGAGCTCTGCGAGAAGAAACCGCAGCTCTGCTCGGAGACGGAACGGCTAATCGCAAGCAGCATACAGAGAAGGGCGCCACGGGTTCTCCCGCGACGCCCTCGTTGCTTTTGCGAGCTTGTGACAGACTGGACTACTTGTCCACCAGGCCGTGACGCACGCGCCACTTGCGGCGCTCGACCTCTGAGAGGATACGCTTGCGCATGCGGATGTTCTTGGGCGTAATCTCGACCAGCTCGTCATCCATGATGTACTCAAGCGCCTCTTCCAGCGTGAACGTGCGCGGCGGCGTGAGCTGCACCGCGATGTCTGCGGTGGAGCTGCGCTGGTTGCCCAGGCTCTTGGTGCGCGCGATGTTCACCACGATGTCGCCGGGCTTGGAGCGCTCGCCCACGAGCATGCCCTCGTAGCACTCATCGCCGGGGCCAACGAAGAGCGTGCCGCGGTCCTGCAGGTTGCCCAGGGCGTAGGCCACGGCCTTCTCGGTAGACATGGAGATCATGGCGCCGTTCTGGCGCTTGCCCAGCTCGCCCTCCATGGGGCCGTACTCGAGGAAGTTGTGATAGAACACAGCCTCGCCGTGGGTCACGTTGAGGATGCGGTTCTTGAGGCCCATCACACCACGCGTGGGAATCTTGAACTCGAGGTGGTCCTGCTTCACGCCCGAAACCATGTTGGTCATGTTGCCGCCGGAGTTGCCAAAGAGCTCGATGACCTTGCCGGAGTACTCGCCGGGGCACTCGACCACGGCCTCCTCGATGGGCTCCAGCTTGTGGCCGTGGCCATCGTCCTTGAAGAGGACGCGCGGGCGGCCAACCTGGAACTCGAAGCCCTCGCGGCGCATCTGCTCCATGAGGACCGAGAGGTGCAGGATGCCGCGGCCGGCAACCTCGACGCCGGTCTTGTCGGGCAGCTCCTCGATGCGCATGGTGACGTTGTTCTCGCGCTCCGTCATCAGGCGCTCCTTGAGCTGGCGGCCACCAACAATGTCGCCGTCGCGGCCCACGAGCGGCGAGGTGGACGCCTCAAACACAACGGACATGGTGGGCGGGTCGATCTCGATGGGATCAAGCTCCACGGGGTTCTCGGGATCGGTATAGACGTCGCCAATATCGGTGTGGTCAACGCCCACCACGGCCGCGATGTCGCCCGCCTGTGCCTCGCTGCACTCCTTGCGTCCCAGGTAGTCAAAGGTGAAGAGCTGCTTGACCTGGCTCATCTCGCGGCTGCCGTCGTTCTTAACCACAAGGATCTTGTCGCCGGCGTGGATGGTGCCCGAGTAAATGCGGCCAATGCCAATGCGACCCACGTAGTCGGAGTGGTCAACGGTCACGCACTGCATGGCCAGCGGCCCCTCGAGGTCCACGTCGGGCGCGGGCATGGCGTCGATGATCATGTCAAGCAGCGGGTACATGTCCATGTTGCCATCGTTGGGGTCGAGGCGCGCAAAGCCGTTGACGGCCGAGGCGTACACCACGTGCTCCATGGCAAACTCAAGTTCCTCGTCGGTGGCGCCCAGGTCCATCATGAGGTCGAGGCAGTCGTTCAGGGCCTTCTCGGGGTTGGCGCCGTCGCGGTCGATCTTGTTGATGACAACCATGATCGCCAGATGCGCGGCAATGGCGTGCGAGAGGACAAAGCGCGTCTGGGGCATGGGGCCCTCCGCCGCGTCAACCAGCAGCAGCGCGCCATCGGCCATCTTGAGCACGCGCTCCACCTCGCCGCCAAAGTCGGCGTGACCCGGGGTGTCGATGACGTTGATCTTGATGCCCTGGTACTCGATGGAGATGTTCTTGGCCAGGATGGTGATGCCTCGCTCACGCTCCTGGTCATTGGAGTCAAGCACGCGCTCCTGGACCTGCTGGTTCTCGCGGAAGGCGTGGGTAGCCTTGAGCATCTGGTCAACCAGCGTGGTCTTGCCGTGGTCGACGTGGGCAATGATTGCGATGTTTCTAATCTGCTCCTGGAGCATGGGCACCTCTCGTCTAGCTCGCCAGCGTACATACGCCAACGCTAATGGATTTCGCGGCAACTTTATACCAGCGCAGGGGCACTTGGGCCCCACGCAGCATCGTTCCACGCAAACTGCTACATGGTACGTCAAACCTGAGTCACGAGACTACAATATGCCCCGTGCTGGCTTTTCTCCAACTATTTGAATGAAAGGTGCAAGTAATGCTCTCCCCTCGATTGACACAGCGGGCCTCGGCGATTGCCCTTGCGGCAACCCTTGGCCTCTTCCCTGTCTGCGCTCTGGCAGACGAGCCGCAGGTACAGGCGCCGGCAGCGGAATCCGCAGCAGTCGCGACGCAAGCCCAGGAAGAGCATGCCACCGATAAGGCCGCCACTACCGAGAACCCCACGTCCACCACGGACGCAACCGTGACGGAGCCCAAGCCACAGGATGCGGTTGCTCCCGAGGAGTCCCAGCAGCAGGAGCCTGAGCCCCAGCCGCAGGAGCCCGCCGCACAGGAGCAGGAGCCCCAGCAGACAACTGCCCAGACGGGCGAGAAGGCCGAGGAGAACGCCACAACCGGCACCAACGCAGATGCCACCGCCAGCACGGTCACCGAGCCCAGTGCCACCAGCACAGACGCTGTGGCAACGGAGACCCCCGCAGAGACCAGCGTGGCAGCAACCAGCGAGGAACCCGCGTCTACAACCGCAGCGACCACCACGGCGACCACCAGCCAGCCGCCCGTCAAGATGTACCGCATCTACAACCAGTGGTCTGGCGAGCACCTCTTCACTTCTAGCATCGATGAGGTCAAGACAAACGTGGCACTCGGCTGGACCGATGAGGGTCTTGGCTGGGAGGCACCCCAGAGCTCAATCACCCCCGTCTACCGTCTCTACAACCCCTATTCTGGCGACCACCACTACACCACGAGCGAGGACGAGTACGATCAGCTCGGCGCCCTTGGCTGGAGCCAGGAGGGCATCGGCTTCTACTCTTCGGGCAACGAGGGGCTTGCCGTCTACCGTCTCTTCAACCCCTACGTGACCATTGGCACGCACCACTACACGCTCAGCAAGGACGAGTACCAGTACCTTGGCACCATTGGATGGAGCCGGGAGGGCATTGGCTGGTATGCCGTTGACAGCACCTCCTGCACCATTACCGCCTCCTTCCGCGATGGGGCTGGCTCCACCGAGAGCACCGTCTCCACCAATAAGGGTGGGGTCACGTACGTTGTCCTCCCCTCCTACGCCAATGTCAGCAGCGTGCAGCTGAGCTTCTCGGGCAATGGCTCCGCAGTTGACGCGCAGCTCGGCCTCCCCGCGGGCACCGTTTCCGTCGCAGCTGCCGGAAGCGCCGTCAACCTCTCCAGCGCCCTTGGCTCCACCATCAACTACTCGACCAACCTCGGCACCCACCCGTTGGTAATCCTCAAGTCCGGCAATGTGGGCACGATTTTTGTCACGAGCGTCGACCCTAGCCAGGACCGCGCGTGGGTCGAGGCCAGCCGTGATCACAGCGCCAAGGCAAACGTCGACATCACGATGGTCGCCAGCGACGGCTCGCTTGTCTACAACAAGGACGGCGAGAAGCACTCCACCATCAAGGGCCGCGGCAACAACACCTGGGGCCTTGGCGTGAAGAAGCCCTACCAGATCTCGCTCAACAAGAAGACGGATCTGCTCCAGACCGGCAACAAGGACAACGCCAACAAGAAGTGGGTCCTTCTCGCCAACGAGAACGACCCCACGCTGCTCCACGACACCGTTGCCTATGACATGGGCCTCGAGCTCGGCATGACTGGCACCGAGGGCACGCCCGTCGACCTCTACTACGACGGCGAGTACCGCGGCAGCTACTACCTCTGTGAGAAGGTCGAAATCAAGAATGGCCGCATCGACATCCACAACCTCGAGGACGATGTCGAGAAGGCAAACAAGGACACGGACCCGAACGCTGCAGAAACCGCCCAGGCCACCTACACCCACAACGGCACCGAGTACACCTACCAGTACGCCGTGGGCGTGAAGGACCCCAAGGACATCACGGGCGGCTACCTGGTGGAGAAGGACGGCGCCTACTACCGCAAGGAGAAGTGCTGGTTCAACACGAGCATCGGCATCTTTGTGGTCAAGAGCCCCGAGGTCACATCTCAGAATCAGATCCTCTACATTGCCGAGCAGTTCCAGACCGCCATCGACGCCATGCAGAACAACCAGTTCAACCTCACCGACCAGGCGAGTTTCGACCTCGATAGCCTTTCCAAGAGCTACCTCGTGAGCGAGTTCACTAAGAACATCGACTTCTTCTTCACCTCGACCTACTTCTACAAGGACAAGAGCAGCAACGTCATCTATGCCGAGCCGCTGTGGGACTTCGACGGCTCGATGGGTGTAAGGAGCGATGACGGCGGAGCCAACTTCAAGAAGTACTCCGACTATGCCGCCCCTGGTGGGGATTACCTGTCCAGCATCCCCTCCATCTGGAAGCGCGCCCAGGAGATCTGGAAGCAGGATCTGAGCCCGCTCATGACCAATGTGGTCCTTGGCGGCACCAGTGCGGTTGGAAGCAATGGTTACCTCCACTCCCTTGCCTACTACCGCAACCAGATCTCAGTCTCGCAGGTCGCAAACCAGGCACTCTTTGGCATCAGCCACTTTGGCAACGAATTTGCGCCCTACTCGACCTACGAGCAGAACTACCAGTACATGGTCAATTGGCTCACCTGGAGAACCGAGTGGTTCAACCGGTACTTTGCAAACGCGGAGAAGGCCGAGAAGCACACGTCCAACTATGACGAAACCGACTACGGCCTGGTCTACGACTACAACTACTACGTTGAGAATCACCCCGAGGTCACGGCCGCGGTTGGCACCGACTCAGACGCTGTTCTCGCTTACTTTGTCCAGAACGACATGCCCCGCGGGGTGAGGGCGTCGCTCAACTTTGACCCCGCCACGTATAAGGCGCGCTACGCGGACCTCGCCGCGGCCTTTGGCGACAACTGGACCTCGTACTACCAGCACTACATGACGTACGGCTTCTACGAGGACCGTACGGCAATCTAGAAGGGGACTTCTGTCGGCGGACCCTACCCCAGCAGGTTCTCAACCTCACCTGCAGGGGCGGGGTCCGTCCAGGCAAAGTTGTCACCCGTGCCCTTGCCGTCCACAAGTGAGAAGGCCGAGAAGCTCGTGCGGCCGCGCTCGCCAAACTCGAGCAGCACCGCGTCCTGGTAGGCTCCGCGCTCGTCGGCAACGGCTCCCTCGTAGGCAAGGGCATAGCGCACGGGGTCGCCAAGCTTGACGCCCGCGTCACCATGAGAGTGCGCAAGGTCGCGCACCTTCTTGCGGGCGCCCTCGAGGCACTCCTCCGGGCCATCATCGGCAAAGGTGTAGCTGGCAACGTGGCCGGCGGCATCCTCGACGGCGAGAATCACGTCCAGCTCCACGCCCTCGGCAAGCACGTCGAACGCCTGGCCCATGAGGGTGCTCGAAAGATCATCCAGCTCTGGCGAGATGCCCTGTCCGTTGTTCTCAGCACCCATGAGGCCTCCCTGTTGCCTGCGTTGTTCTGACACACACATGGTAACCGTTCCACCTGCCTGCCCCTCCCGTTCTTTAGCGGTTTCTGAGATACGGAGGCTGCATTTGCCCAGTTGGCGAGTAGCGCGATTCTCAAATACCGATAAAGAACGGGAGGGGTCTGGCAATAGGGGCAAGAGATCCGGGCTTTACAGCAGGCGGCCAAAGCGGCGCACGTAGGCCCTTCTTACCACCAGCACCAAAACCGCGTAGGCAGCGACCACCAGCGGCAGCACGGCGAGAAACGGCGACGGCAGCGGGGCCATGCCAAGGTCGGCCCCCATAACGGTGAACGGAATTGTCAGCGAGAGCAGTACGGCAACTGCGTCAAGCAGCAGCACGCGCCAGTCCGCCATGCTCTGCACGAAGGGAATGCGCTCGGTTCGAACCAAGTGCACGAAGAGTACCTGCGTGCACATGGATTCGACGAACCAGCAAGCCTGGAAGGTTGCCGTGAAGAGTGCGGCGGCAGAGGGGTTTCCCGCAATGGCAGACCAGGTACCTCCAGCCACGGTTGGACACACCCAGAAGAGCAGCAGTACAAAGGTCATGATGTCAACAACCGAGCTCGTCGGCCCAATCCAACGCATGAAGCTCGCAATCGAGCCGGACCTCCACGCCTGCGGTGCTCGCAGCTCCCGCGCATCGACATTGTCCCAAGGGATTGCGGTGCATGCACAGTCATAGATGAAGTTGAGGAGCAGAAGCTGCACAGCGGTCATGGGCAGGAAGGGCAGAAACACGCTCGCCACCAGCACCGAGAAGATGTTGCCAAAGTTCGAACTCGCCGTCATCTTCACGTACTTGTTCATGTTGAAGAAGGTGCGGCGCCCCTCAACTATGCCGTTCTCAAGCACGCCCAGGTCCTTTTCAAGAAGGATGATGTCAGCGGCCTCCTTGGCCACATCTGCCCCGGAGTCAACCGAGACGCCGCAGTCACTTGCGCCCATGGCGGCAGCGTCGTTTACGCCGTCGCCCATGAAGCCCACCACGTGTCCACGCGTCCGGAGTGCTCGCACAACGCGCACCTTCTGGTCGGGCGAGAGCTTTGCGAAGACGGTAACGTGCTCGACCCTACCCTCAAGCTCCTCATCGGAGAGCTGGGCCACGGCGGCTCCGTCAAGCGTCCCCTCCACGTGGAGGCCAATGGTCTCGCACACGGTGCACGCAACGCGGAGCGAGTCGCCGGTAAGGACCTTGGTTGTCACGCCATGCTCACGAAGAGCAGCTACCGCTTGGGCGGCGCTTCTCTTAGGCGGGTCGAGGAAGGCCAGGTAGCCAATGAGCGTCATGCCCTGCTCGTCCTCGCCAGAGAGCACGCCCACATCGGCCGGGTTGGCCTTTCGTGCCACGCCAAGAACGCGCATGCCCTTGTCGGCCAGATCGTAGGCCGTAGTCAAGACCTTCTCGCGCATGTCATCGCCAAGGGGCACCACGCGACCGCCGTACTCGACCTCGGTGCAAACCTGAAGGACCTCCTCGATGGCCCCCTTGGTGACCATGCGACGACGGCCGTCCTTGTGCTCAACCACCACACTCACGCGCCGGCGCTCGAAGTCAAAGGGGACCTCATCGACAAGGTGCCAGTTCGCAGAAAGCTCATCGGCATCGATGCCGCGCCCGCCCTGGGAAGTCTCCTCACTTGCGCGGGTAATAATCGCGGAGTCTATGAGGTTGCGCACGCCCGTCTCGAAGAAGCTGTTGAGAAAGGCATAGCGGAGCACGCGTGAATCCTCGTTGCCCATGAGGTCAAGGTGGCGTTCCAGCACCACGTGGTCCTCGGTGAGGGTACCTGTCTTGTCGGTGCAGAGAACGTCCATCGCACCAAGGTTCTGGATGGCATCGAGGCGCTTTACGATCACGCGGTCGTGCGAGAGGTCCACGGCGCCCTTGGCAAGGCACGTGGTCACAATCATGGGCAGCATCTCGGGCGTGAGACCCACGGCAACCGAGAGCGAGAAGAGCAACGCCGAGAGCCAGTCGCCCTTCGTGAGTCCGTTGATAACGAGGACGAGAGGCGCCATGACCACCATGAGGCGCAGCAGGAGCTTACTCACCGAAGCGATTCCCTCGTCATAGGCAGTCTTGCCGCGCTTGGCACCAAGGCTTGTCGCCATGCCGCCAAACATGGTGTTTGCGCCAGTGGCGACAACCACCGCCACGCCACTCCCCGAGACCACGGTAGAACCCATGAGCACTATGTTGTCGAGGTCCCCCGCAGTGCGGGTATCATCTGTAGGCGCAGGGCAAGGCGTTGCCACGCGCTCCACGGGAAGGCTCTCTCCCGTGAGCGACGACATGCTGAGGAAGAGGTCGCGCGCCTGGATGAGTCGCGCGTCCGCCGGCACGATGTCACCCGATGCAAGGTGCACGATGTCGCCAACGACCACGTCTGCCAGGGGAATCTCCACGCGCCCCTCGCCCGCGAGCTCGACGTTGCAGGTGGTCTGTATCGTCTTGGCAAGCGCCGCCGCGGCGTCGTCGCTCTTGCCCTCCTGCACGAACCGCAAAGTTCCGGAGACGGCAATCATCGCGAAGATGATGATGAAGGTCGATGGGTCTCGGTCGGCAGGTGCGGCCAGAATCACGTCTGTGACAAGCGACACCACGGCGAGAAGTGCGAGGATTCCCGTGAAGGGATCCACAAAGGCCTTTGCGAAGCGCACCGGCGCAGAGTCGCGATGGGCGCGCGCTACCTCGTTTGGACCCCATACAGCACGGGAGAGCTCGACCTTCTCGGCAGAGAGGCCGCCACGACTGGTGTTGAACTCGTTGAGAAGCTCTTCCGTCTCGAGCGAGGAGACACGACGCAGCCATTCGAGCTGGGACGTCTTCCCCGTTGGCGTCTCCGCTCGACGAGCGATAAGCCCCGTCCTTGTCAGCCTGGACAGGAACCCGTTGGTGAGCAGCCTCATGGGCCACCTCCAATCCGGGGATGCACGCAGGGACACAGTACGACGTCGGCTGCGCAGGAACCGGCAACGAGGCGGGCACACTATTGGCTTGGATGGACAGGGTGGGACCGCACCAGCGCTACCGGCGGCGCCCGTCTCCCCTTCTGGCAGGCGCCAACCTCATTGAGTTTGCGTTTTCTCGAGCATGACTACTATCGCCCATGGATGGCACCTCCTTGGCGTCAGGGGCTCCCGCCCCATACATGCGACCCATAGTGTGACTCATGTACTGAGTATAGCCATTCTTTAGCGGTTTCTGTGAAACTGGCATCGCGTTTGCGCAGGTCGCGAGAACCACGATTACCAGATACCGATAAAGAATGCTAGCGGCGGCCCGCAGCGGGGCGGGGCGACGGCTCAGCGCATTTCGTGGAGCACACCGTCCGACATGTGAAGGATGCAATCGCACTCCGCCGCCATGGACATGTCGTGCGTCACCATCACGAGCGTCTTGCCTGCGTCGTGGGTGGCCGAGACAAGCGACCTCATAACGATGCCCGCCATCCGGGCATCAAGCGAACCTGTCGGCTCGTCGGCGAGGATGAGGTCTCCCGGCTTCAACATGGCCCTGCTTATCGCCACGCGCTGCTTTTCTCCACCAGACAGCTCACTCACGGTAGAGGACAGCTTGTCGCCTATGGAGAAGCGCTCCAACGTCTTCCTGATGCGTGACAGCTTCTCGTTTGTATCCAGCTTGGTGTAGCGCAAGGCGAGCATGAGGTTGTCGCGGACCGTCCTCGAGTCGATCAGCGCAAAGGACTGGAAGAGGTAGTTTATCTCGTCGCGGCGCATAAGCATCGCCGCAGTGCTGTTTATCTTGGGATACCTCGTCCCCGCGAGGTAGATTTCTCCCGAGTCAGGAGTATCGAGCAGCCCCAGTATGTTGAGCAGGGTTGTCTTGCCGCAGCCGGACGGGCCGGTGACGGCAACCGTGTCCCCCTTCTGTATCCCAAGGCAGAGGTTTGAGAGAATCCTGTGCTGACCGAAAGACTTACAGAGTGACTCTATCTGAATGTATGGACGCATTACTGCTCCCTTGAGACGGTTTCCAGTACAACGGACGCAGTCCTCGTCCGTGACATGATGAGGATGGCGAGGTTGGAGATACACAAGAGGGCGGCGCCCACCAGCAGGCCGGCGTTGCATCTGAGGATGGCGCTGATGACAATCCCCACCATCGTCGAGGCATTCACAAACAAGACCTCACGGCGATACAGCTCCCATACGCCAAACCCCAAAACGTACTTCACAGAGATTTCGCGGGCGCTCACCTGGTTGACAATGCCGACGATGCACGCGACCACAACGGACGCGGTGGCCATCAGGAGAAAGAGAACCATCCCAAAAAGGGCAAAGAGGTCCATGAGACTCTTTTGGAGGCCGGAGATGTAGTTCTCCACGGTGGCAAAGCGCACGGCGAGAGATTTGCCCAAAGAGGCGGCACCATCATCGCCAAGCAGACGAGATGCGGCGCTGTTTCCCAGCTTCACGTACCCGCTATCCAATCCGGAAGCCACCAGGCTCTCAGATTCGAAGGGAACCATGTTCTCGGCCGTGATGACCCCTATCACAAAGCCGCTCGCCGTGGTCGGCTGGTCCGCGCCCGCACTCCACGTGAACAGCTCGCGATTGCTGTCGTAGGTGATGAACTCGTACTGGGGGTTCTCCATGAATGCGGTGACGATGTTGGAGTCGGACACCTTTCTGGCGGAGACAAGGAGGCTTTTCACTGCCTCTGCCTCAGAGGCGTCCAGGGTTTCTGGCAGGAGATACACGCGCTCGCCATGCTCGGCACGCTCGATGACATCGCTGGGGACATCAATGCCCACCTGCTCGAGATAGGAGGGAGACGCCGCAAGATACCAGAACGGCTCTGGCATATCATCGGATGACCCCCTCATGTATGCCGTAATGGCTGTAGCATCGAAGTAGGTGGTATTCACCAGGTAGACGTCCTCGTCGCTCTCGTGGGAGGCGTACCACGCATACATATCCTTGGAAAGGCTCATGGGATCGCCCGTGAAATGTGAGCCGTCCAGGCTAAAGTCTCGTACCACGTACCAGTCCTTGTATTCGCTCCACACGGTGCGGGTGTGGACAAGGGCGGCATACATGTCGAGAGGCTGGTCGATATACAGACAGGCCCCGAATATCGCGACTGTACACAAGAGGTAGACCGACACGGCCAGCGCGTAGAAGCCTCGGCGAGAGTAGCGGCCACAGATTGCGTCGACTGGGTGCACGGTGGCAAGGGGGACAATGGAGACGCCCCAGGAGACGAGAACCACCATCACCGCCGGCAGCACGGACAGGGCTGCAAAGGCTATGGGGGCGGGGCCAAGGGAGAGCCCATCGAAGATAGCGAGCGAGCCAAGCAACCCTATGGGTATGACGACGGGGAGAAACGCCGCTTGATTGGCTATCAGCTCAGCGGCAAAGGCCCTCCGGCTCCAGCCCAGCATGAGGTGTACTCCCAGCGTCCTTAGCTCAAGGAGTGAGTGAGTCACCGTGAGCAGGCAGAGGACTATCGCGAGTACGACAAATGCCCCCTCGCAAAACCAGTAGATCAGGCCCATGTCCGTAGCCGAGCCCGACATCTCGGTGGTGAGACTATCTGCACTCACCCCAATGGCTGATGACAGGTCGTTGACAAGCGTCTGGAATTCTCCATCATCAAGTCCGATGACCGTGCAGGTACGTCCGAGACTTGACCCCGATTCCAGCCTATCCACTCTAAAGTAGAGTCCGGCTCTGATGCTGGGGAGCGTCTCAACCCGTGAGAAGGCATCGTTCCCATATCCCGCATAGCTGCCGGGATTTGCAGCACTTATCTCTCTTGCCACGGAGCCGTCCACAACCCTGGTACCAAGAAGGTCAAGGGGTTCGAAATCTGCGCCTTCCGCAGAGTCTGGCACCAGCACGCTAAAAGTGTAGAGCGCCGACCCCGATTGCAGGGATTCCCTGTTCCGGCTCACCGCAGTGAAGCCCCTCTCCTCGGAGAACTCACGCAGCACCGCGACAAACTCATCCTTCTGACTGTCGGTCAGCTGCGCGGTATACATCTTTGGCTTGTCGGACAGCCAAGACTCGACCAGACGCATGGAGCGCATCTCCAAAATGCCCTTGGCACTGACAAACGACGACGCGGCGAGAAGGATTATGACAATGAGGTTGGTGACAGACCAGGTCTTCTTCATACAGCACCGCCATTGAGAAGTCATACACCCGAACTGGTGAGAGATATCGCGATAGACTCTCTTAAAGAAACTCTAGCCTCTGCAGTTCCAGTACGCTTCAAGGGTGGCTGTCCCGATCCAACCCCAAGCCTTCGACAGCGTCCCTGGCTGCTCCCAGCCAGAAGAGTAGCCGTTGCAGGAAGAGCAATGCTCATAATTTTGGCTATTACAGTCTGAGAAACCAAAGACCTTGGCGTTACGACCGTAATTCCAATACACTGCCGTACCCTTGTAGTAAACGGTTTTTGCAAGAGCGGCCATTGGTGTGCCCACCAGGGCACAGCAGATCATAATTGGTAGAATAATGCTTTTTTCTCTTTCATGGTTGCCTCCGTCTTCAAACAATGGCGGTGCTTCATGAAAATGATGTTATCTTAATAGATAGCAAAAAGATAAGTTATGGGAAACTTTCGGCGAACGGTTCTCCTCCTGCAAAAGGGCCCCGCAGCGACAACCGCAGGGCCCTCGAACATGTGGTGGAGACAATGGGGTTCGAACCCACGACCTCAGGCTTGCAAAGCCCGCGCTCTCCCAGCTGAGCTATGTCCCCTTATAAATAATCACCCCAGCGGCGACTCGGCTAACGCTGGGGTGACTATTGTCAAAAGGTGGTGGGCCTGACAAGGTTCGAACTTGTGACCTCCCGGTTATCAGCCGGACGCTCTGACCAACTGAGCTACAGGCCCAACGCAAGAAGGAATACTACACCCCACCCTACCCAAGGTCAACAGGCGCATCGCAGAAATTTGGAAGAATCTTGTCGGGACTCAAATCAAGACTCTGATGAGGAGCCTCACCAGCAAAGAACTACACCGGCGAGGAATCCTTAGCGCCTGATGGAATGCGTTCTTGCCACTCAAGGAACATAAAAATGCCCTATCGGACGGGTTTTTGAAAGTTGCTGCACAAAAAGGCTCTATCGGACGGGTCATCTTTGGATATATCATCAACTATTGAACTATATATCCAATGTCATGGATATTTATAAAGCTATATACGTGATTTTGAAAACTTAGTTAGCTATTTGATATAGTTCGACGAACAACGCCGTTCGATAGCCCCTTTTTGTGCAGAGGAGCGAAATATCCCGTCCGATAGAGCATTTTCTTGCAGAATGTCCCCTGCAAGAAGCGGGGACGCAACATTACGGCTTCTTGCTCACACCGCCCGTCGACCTCATAGTGAGTTCAGCACCCAGAAGCCACCGGACTCCTCTCCAAGCTCAGAACCACCAGGTGAACAGGGGCATCCACGGCTACAGGACTAAGGTCACCTCGAGAATCACACGATACAACAAGAGCATGGAGCGCTACTTTGTGATGGACAACGTCTTTCTCGTAAGCTTCATGCTCGCCAATCCAGACTTCAGGCGGAAGGGACATAGCCCATGAGGGTCACGGGGTCTCTGCGCGCGACGATGACTAGACGGCGCAACAGCATCTCGAACTCACTCCAGAGCATCTTCGTCGCGTGCCGCCTACCTCGGCCTGGCGCAAAATAACAACCTCGTGTTCTAACGGCCGCCGCGACACCGGTTCGCACGATGTCGCAGATGTTGTGGCACCGTCTTGTCACGCAGCAGTTTTCGTGACCACCGTTGTATGTTTCCGCAGTTTGGGTAGGATAGGCGGGCAACAGCACAACAGGGGGTACCTCATGTTCATAGAAATGGAAGTCAAGACGGTGGTGATCGGCGGGGGTCCGGTCTCTTCCCTCATCGTTCTTCAGCCCACGCAGCAGAATGAGGACGAGCCGCTCAACCTCCCCATTCGCATTGGCTCCGTGGAGGCCACGGCTATCAGCATGGGCGTCAACCCCGATGCCAGTGCAAGGCCCATGACGCACGATCTGCTCAAGTCTGTGATTGAGTCGCTTGGCTCTCATCTGCGCAGCGTCCTGATAACCGACGTCTCCGGGACCACGTTCTACGCACAGCTCGACCTCATCAACGCCGGTGGGCACGAGGTCCGCGTCGACTGCCGTCCCTCCGATGCCATCGCTTTGGCAGTTCGCTGCAATGTGCCGACCTTCGCCGAGAGAGCAGTCCTTCGGACCGCCGCCATGCCCGACTTTGGCGCCATTGAGGACCAAGAGCACAATCAGGAGATGCAGGACTTCCACGAGTTTGTGGAGGGTCTCACCCCGGATGACTTCAACGTGACCGACGGCGGCGACAACACGCCACAAAAATGAGACAGGGGGAGCTCCCCTTTGTTTCATCGCACCGCAATAACAAGGCCCGGTAGCCAATCAATCGGCTACCGGGCCCTTTGCGTTGTTAGCCCTTGCTACTCAGTGAGACAAAGGAAAACTCCCTTTGTCTCACTCGTCCTCGTCGAGGAGGTCGGGCGAGACTTCCTCGTCTCCGCCAATGTCGACGGACTCTTCCTCGTCGGCGTCCTTGGCACCGGCCGCTGCAAGGTCGAGCATGCCCTGGTTGGCGTCGTGCTTAGGCGCCTTCTTCTTGTGGGCCACCATGCGCGCCACGGCAGAGACGTGGTCGCTCTCGGCGAGGTTCATGACCTTCACGCCCTGCGTGGAGCGTCCGAGCTTGGGGATGTCGCTCGTTTTGACGCGGATGACCACACCATCGACCGAAACGATCATGAGCTCGTGCTGCGGCCCCACCACGCGGCAGGCCACGAGGTTACCCTTCTTCGCCGTCATGGCAATGGTGAAGACGCCCTGGCCACCACGCTTGTGCTCGGGGTAGTCGGCCACCGGGGTACGCTTTCCATAGCCGTTCTCGGTAATTACGAACAGGTCACCATTGCCGTTGGTGATCTCCATGCCCAGCATGGAGGCGCCGTTCTTGAGGGTGATGCCGCGCACGCCGGAGGTGTCCCTGCCCATGGCACGCACGTCGGACTCGTCAAAGAGGATGGCCTTGCCGTCGGTGGTCACAAGGATGACCTTGTCGCCGGCGCGCACGCGTCTCACGTTGACCAGCTCATCGCCGGACTTGAGGTTGATGGCAATGAGGCCGTCACGGCGGGTGCGGTCGTACTCGGACATGGCCGTCTTCTTGACCATGCCATTCTTGGTGGCAAACATGAGGTAGTCATCGGCGGGGAAGTCGCGGCAGGTGATTACGGCCGTGGGGTGCTCGCCCTCGGAGAGCGAGAGCACGTTCACAATCGCCGAGCCGCGCGCCTGGCGGCTACCAATGGGCAGCTCGTGGACCTTCAGGCGGTAGACGCGACCAAAGTTGGTGAAGAACATCACGTAGTCGTGGGTCGACGCCACAAAGAGGTCCTCGACAAAGTCGTTGTCCTTGAGCGAGAGACCCTGGACGCCCTTGCCGCCACGACGCTGTGAGCGGTAGGTGGCAACCGGCAGGCGCTTGATGTAGCCGGAGTGGGTAACGGTGACCACCATGTCCTCCTCGGCGATAAGGTCCTCGACGTCGAGGTCCTGTGCCTCCTGGGAGGAGATGCTGGTACGGCGCTTGTCGGCAAAGCGCTCAACGATCTGGCCAAGCTCGTCCTTGATGACGCCCAGGATCTTCTCGCGGTGGGCGAGAAGGTCGCGGTAGTAGTCGATGAGCTTGTGGAGCTCTTCGATCTCGGCGGCGAGCTGCTCGCGGGCCAAACCGGTGAGCTTGCGCAGGCGCATGGCGAGAATGGCGTCGCATTGCGGGTCGTCCAGGCCAAAGCGCTCGTTCATGCGGTGCTTTGCCTCGACCTCGGTCTCGGAGGAGCGGATGATGTGCACTATCTCGTCGATGTTGTCGACGGCGATGAGCAGGCCCTCCTTGATGTGGACGTCCTTCAGCGCCTTATCGAGGTCGAACTGGGTGCGCCTGGTCACCACGTCAATCTGGTGGTCGATGTAGTACTGCAGCATCTCGCGCAGCGTGAGCGTGCGGGGCACGCCGTCGACCAGGGCGATGTCGATGGCGTTGAAGTTGGACTGCAGCGCCGTCTTCTTATAGAGGTTGTTGAGGACCACCTGCGGGATGGCGCCCTGCTTGAGGTCGATGACAATGCGCATGCCCTTGCGGTTGGACTCGTCGCGCATGTCCGAGATTCCCTCGATCTTCTTCTCGTTGACCGCCTGGGCGATCTTCTCCTGGAGAAGGCCCTTGTTGACGGCATAGGGAATCTCGGTGACCACCAGGCGCTGGCGGCCGTTCTTGACCTGCTCTACGTGGACCTTGGCGCGCACGGTAATGCAACCGCGGCCGGTCTCGTACGTGTCGCGAATACCTTCGGTACCCATGATGACACCGCCCGTGGGGAAGTCAGGCCCGGGGAGCACGGTCATGAGCTCGTCGGTGGTGGCATCGGGGTTGTCGATGAGCATGTCGACGGCCGCCGCGACCTCGCGGAGGTTGTGGGGTGGCACGTTGGTCGCCATGCCAACGGCGATGCCCGAGGAGCCGTTCACGAGGAGGTTGGGGAACCTCGACGGGAGGACGGCGGGCTCGGTGAGCGACTCGTCGTAGTTGGGCTGGAGGTCGACGGTCTCCTTGTTGAGGTCGGCGAGCATCTCCATGGCAGCGCGCGTGAGGCGGCTCTCTGTGTAACGCATGGCCGCCGGGGGGTCACCATCGATGGAGCCAAAGTTGCCGTGACCGTCGATGAGGGGCAGGCGCATCGAGAAGTCCTGCGCCATACGAACCATCGAGTCATAGATGGCAGCGTCGCCGTGGGGGTGGTACTTACCCATGACCTCGCCGACCGTCCAGGCAGACTTCTTGTGGGGCTTGTTGGGCGTGATGCCCGCCTCGTTCATGGCGTAGAGGATGCGCCTGTGAACGGGTTTCAGGCCGTCACGCACGTCCGGCAGGGCGCGCGCCACGATGACCGACATCGAGTACTCGAGGAAGGACTGCTTCATCTCGGTAGCCATGTCAGTGGGCTTGAGCGTGCCGCCATGGATGTCGGTGAGGTCGAGGCGGGTACCTGCCTCGTCAGAGATCGTGTGGTCGAGATCAGCGCCGCCGAGATGTCCTACATCCTCGGCGTCATCGTCATCGTCGTCCGAGTCATCATCATCGACGTCGTCGTAGTCCTCGCCGTCGAGCTCGTCGTCTTCGAGCTCGTCACCCTCGTCCGGGCCCACGCCGTTCTCGAGGTCGTCCTCGTCATCGGCTGGGCCATGGTTCCTGTTGTTATCGTCTGCCACGAGTTGCCTTTCTCATCTCTCGCTTGTAGCGCCTGGTAGAGGCCTTAGATGTCGAGGAAGCGCACATCCTTGGCGTGCGTCTGGATGAAGTCCTTGCGCTTCTCGACCTGGGTTCCCATGAGGTCCGAGACGGCGCGCTCGGCCGCCATGGCGTCATCGATGGTCACCTGCAGGAGGATGCGGTTCTTGGGCTCCATGGTGGTCGACCACAGCTGCTCGGGATCCATCTCGCCCAGGCCCTTGTAGCGCTGGACGGTGTATTTGGTGGAGTCCTCGAACTTCTTGGCCTCGACGGCAAGCTCCTCGTCGGTGTAGATGTACTTGCCGTGCTTCTTGCCCTTGGGCTTGAGCTGGTAGAGGGGCGGCTGTGCCACGTAGACGTAGCCGGCCTCAATCATGGGCTTCATGTAGCGGTAGAAGAACGTGAGAAGAAGGATGCGGATGTGGGCGCCGTCGACATCGGCATCGGTCATGATGACGATCTTGTGGTAGCGCGCCTTGTTGATGTCGAACTCCTGGTCCACGCCCGTGCCAATGGCCGTGATGAGCGAAGTGATGGTATCGCTCGAGAGGGCGCGGTGCTCCTGCACGCGTTCCACATTGAGGATCTTGCCACGCAGGGGGAGCACTGCCTGGATGGAGCGGTCACGCGCCATCTTGGCCGAGCCACCTGCGGAATCGCCCTCGACAATGAAGAGCTCAGTCATCTCGGGGTCGCGCACCGAGCAGTCCGCAAGCTTGCCGGGCAGGCTGGCACTCTCGAGAAGACCCTTGCGGCGCGTGGCCTGGCGCGCCTTCTGCGCGGCGAGGCGGCCCTTCGCAGCCTGCGAGGCCTTCTTCAGGATCTCCTTGGCCTGATTGGGGTGCTCTTCGAGGTACTCGGCCATGCCCTGACTCACGATGCGGTTGGTGAGCGTGCGCATGTAGGAGCTGCCAAGCTTTGCCTTGGTCTGGCCCTCAAACTGCGGGTCGGGGAGCTTGACCGAGATCACGGCAGTAAGACCCTCACGGATATCGTCGCCCGTGAGGTTGGGATCCTTCTCCTTGATGATGTTCTGGCGCTTGCCGTAGTCATTCACGGCCTTGGTGAGGGCGGTCCTGAAGCCCTCGAGGTGCATGCCGCCCTCCTCCGTGTAGATGTCGTTCGCAAAGGAGAGGGTGTGCTCGGAGTAGGTGGTGTTCCACTGCAGGGCCGCCTCGACCTCGCCCATCTGCGAGAAGGGAGCATCGGGGTCTGACTTGCCCTCGATGTAGATGGGCTTCGAGAGGCCGGGGAGGACCTCCTTCTCGTACTTCTGGCCGTTCCAGCCGTTGAGGTACTTCACGAAGTCGATGATGCCACCCGAGTAGCAGAACTCGTCCACGCGGGGCGTGAGCTCGCGCTCGTCGGTGAGGATGATCTTGAGGTTCTTGTTGAGGAACGCCGTCTCCTGCAGGCGGTCATGCAGGGTGTCGTAGTCGTAGACCGTCGTCTCGAAGATGGTGTCGTCGGGCCAGAAGGTGATGGTGGTGCCGGTGGCCTTGGACTTGCCCAGCTCCTTGAGCTTCTCGGTGACCTTGCCGCGCGCAAACTGCATCTCGTAGATGCCGCCGTCGCGCTTGACCTGGACCACCATCTTCTTGGAGAGGGCGTTCACCACCGAGACGCCCACGCCGTGCAGGCCACCGGAGACCTTGTAGGCCTGGTTGTCGAACTTGCCGCCGGCGTGCAGGATGGTGAGGACGACCTCGAGGGTCGAGATCTTCTTCTGGGGGTGCTTGGCCACGGGGATGCCTCGGCCGTTGTCCTCGACGGTCACGGAGTTGTCAGGGTGGACCGTCACCTTAATCTTGGTGCAGAAGCCCGCCATGGCCTCGTCGACGGAGTTGTCGACAATCTCCCACACCAGGTGGTGCAGGCCGGCAGACGAAGTGGTACCAATGTACATGCCAGGACGCTTGCGCACGGCCTCAAGGCCCTCGAGGACCTTAATTTCGCTCGCATCGTACGAGTTGTCGTTCTTCTTTGCCACGTGACTCCCCTCAGAGCTCAGCAAGATACAGAGTCAAGTGTACTCCATGGGCACTTTCCTTCTCGGCACGCAAGAATTTGGTGGGTCTAAAACAGAATCCCTGCGCATCAGCGCCACGGAGAGGCGTGTTAGGGCCGAGAAGTTCCGTCGTTCGTGTCTCTGCTCTTTTCGCGCCTAAATGACAGGCTCATGGCCTTGTAGACGCTCCCTCTGAGAGATTCCGGTACAGATTCTGCAAGCTTCTTGACAGCATCCTGCTCGCTTCCGGTAAGTTCCGGCAGCGGTGTCTTGGGCATCTCGCCCGCAGCGGCACCGCTTACATGTTCCTTGCGAGGCGCTGCGCCGTGACCGTACTGAGAGACGATGAACTCGATCTCGGAGACCTCAAGGCCGCCCATGGAGAGGCGAGCCCTGTAGACCTCGCGGTTCGCCCTGAAGTCCACGGCGCGCATGCGTGAGTCCACGTAGACGCCCAGTATGGGGGCAGCGCCCTTCACATGCGGCTCCTTGAGGAAGACGCCGGTGGTGTGCGCACGTTCCACATCGCCGTTCACGTTGTGCCACACGTAGGCCGCGCGCTGGTTGGCACTCATGGAACGACGCGCCTCGGGGCTTGAGAACATGCCCTTGAGCAGCGACGATATGCCTTCGTAGTCCTCACTCACCAAACTCCACCACCTTCGAGCGCCCTAGGAGTTCGTCCGAGAAGTACCCAAGGTTGGTGGTTGTGACCACCGTCTGGATGCCGCTCTGGGCAAACTCGATCACGGACTGCCGGCGCGTCTCGTCCAGCTCGGACATCACGTCGTCCAGGAGCAGCAGCGGCCGCGAGCCGGTAACGTCTTCCGAGACAAGCACCTCGGCCATCTTGAGTGCCAGCACGATGGAACGCTGCTGACCCTGCGAGCCAAAGCTGCGGGCGTCTCTGCCGTCGATGGCAAATGCTACGTCGTCGCGGTGAGGTCCCACCGTGGTCTGCTGGCGGCGCAGGTCATCCGGACGTACCTCCTCCAAGCGTGCAAGGAAGCGCTCGGCAAGCTCCTCGCGCGAGAGTGTGAGGGGGTCGTCGCAGACGGTGCTCTCATAGGTGCAGGTGAGCTCCTCGCCGCCGGCGATGCTCCCGTAGACGTCCAGTATCTTCTCTCGCAGACGCCCAAAGAGGCGCACGCGGGCCTGGAGCAGGGTCGCTCCGCCCACGGCGACAGACGAGTCCCAGGCGCTCAGCAACGAGAGGTCGGGCCTCTCGTCCTTGAGCAGGCGGTTTCTCTGCTCAATGGCACGGGTGTAGGCGGCAAGGAGCTTTGAGTAGCCCACGGCTACCTGGCAGCCAAAGCCGTCCAGCTCCGCACGGCGGAAGGACGCACCGCGCTTCACAAGCGAGAGGTCATCTGGGCAGAAGAGCACGCTCATGAGCGAGGAGGGCATGTCTGCCGCCTGGCAGTGCTTGCCGTTGCGCGAGAACTGTCTGCGCTGTGGGGTAATGTCACAGGCAACATCCACCACGCGCCCGTCGCCCGCAAGCCGGGCGCGAATGCGGCCGCGCTCACAGCCAGCAAGGATAAGCTGCGAAGGCGTGGGGTGTCTAAAAGACGCCCCCGCCGTGAGCATCTGCAGCGCCTCGACGGTGTTGGTCTTGCCCACGGCGTTTCTCCCCACAAGAATCGTGGTCGTGGGCGAGAAGGACACCTCGCGCTCGCGGAAGTTCCTGAACTGCTCGAGCCCTAGGCTCTCTACGAGAAGACCCACGCTACATCCGGACGGGCATCAGCATGTAGAGGTAGTTGACCTTGCCGTTGGTCTTGAAGATGCCGGGCTGCATGTTGCTCTGCAGCTCCAGGACCAGCTCCTTCTTGTCGGAGATGGCATTCACGCAGTCAAAGACGTAGTGGTAGTTGAGCGCGATGGAGAGGCTCTGGCCCTCGACCTCAACGGGCAGAAGCTCGGTGGACTCGCCTTGGTCGGGCGAGGACGCCGAGAGGCGCATGACCTTGCCATCTGCATCGATGTCAAAACGCACGGAGGCGTTAGAGATGGCCACCACCGAGACACGCTTGAGCGCCGCGGCAAAGGCCTCGACCTCTATGTGCACCGAGGTGTTGCAGCTCGACGGCAGGAGCTGGCGGTAATCAGGGAAGTTCCCCTCGATCTTGCTCGAAATGAAGGTCGTGTTGCCAAAGGTGAAGACCACCTGGCTATCGGTGGTGCCAATGGAGATGCGCTCCTCGAGGTTGGGCATCGACAGTACGTCGTGGAAGACGGAGCCAGGCACGATGGTGCGGAACTCGCCCTCGCCGGTCTCGGCGGAGGCGTCGCAGACGGCGAGGCGGTAGGAGTCCGTGGCAACAAGGCGAATGGTGTTGTTAGAGGCCGTGAGCAGGATGCCCTGCAGGATGGGGCGCGTGGTCTCCTTGGAGGTCACCTTGTAGACCTTGTCTACCATGCTGGAGAGCAGCTCGCTCGGAAGTTCCGTTGCGTCCTCAAGTGAGTACTCGGGGAACGCCGGCCAATCGGCGGGGTTCAGGGTGTTCAGGCGGAACGAGGACTTCTCGCATGAGATAGAGATAGTCCGCTCGCCGCCATCAAAGGTTACCGCAGCGTCATCCAGCGTCTTCACGATGCTTGTGAGCATCTTGCCCGAGACGACCGTCTCGCCGGGCTCCTCAACGTTCGCGGGGATGCGGTGGCGAATCGTGATGGTGAGGTTGTTGGTTTGGAACTCGAGGGTTCCCTCCTCGGCCTTGATGTAGATGCCCGAGAGCAAGGGAAGGGTTGAGTTTGTCCCCATGCCCTTGGCAACGACTGACAGTGCCTTGAGAAGCGAAGACTGACTTACGGTGAACCTCATGGCTGCCCTCTCTTATCTATTAGTTCTTTATCTATATATAAAAGCAATAGTAGTAATAAGGCCTGTCTAAAAGTCGAGAACTCGCAAACTCGCTGGTAGATGCCATAACAAATCTTTTGGCTCGTCTTCTTTGAGCCTGCGGTTCTCGACGGTCGAAGGCGTGTCGATAACTCTCTCTACATTGTGCACCCACTTTTCGAGGGTTTTCTTACGCCTTTCTCCCATCTTTTTGACCTACGTGTTCTCGGTGATGTTGTCGCGGATCTGCACCAGGCGATCGTGGTAAATCTTGTCCTCTTTGCGCTTCTTGTCCACCACGCGGATGCTGTTGAGCATCGTGGCATGACTCCTGCCGCCAAAGTGCTCGCCAATCTCGGCGTAGGTGGCGTCGCAGAGTTCCTTGGAGAGCCACACGGCGATGTGGCGGGCATTCATGATGTCCTTGTTGCGCTTCTCGCCCACGAGGTCCGAGTGTGAGATGTCGAAGTACTGCTCCACCGCGCGCTGGATCTCCTCAATCTTGTATTGCTTCTCGCCGTTTGGCCACGACTCCTTGGCGAGTCGGTTGATGTCCTCGCGCGAGAGCTCCTCGCCGCGCTGCTCGCGGTGGGTCTCGGCGATGAGGCAGCGCTGGCAGAAGCCCTCGATCACGCGGATGTTGGTGCCCGCGCGCTCGGCCATGTAGCTTATGTTCTCCTTCGAGATGGTGCCCGTGATGGCAAGCCCTACGTGCCCCTCGGCTGCGTCCTCGTGCATGCGCTCGCAGAAGGTGGTGATGAGGCGCAGCTTGAGCTCGTAGTTTGGTACCTGGATCGATGTCGAGAAGCCCGAGTCCAGCCTGCTCGTCACGCGCTCGTCGAAGGCCCCCTCGGCGCCCAGCTGCGAGGGAGAGCGGTCCGCTGCCAGCACGATCTGCTTGCCGGCGCTTGTGAGGTGGTTGAAGGCATCGAAGAAGAAGTCGATGGTGCCTGCCTTACCGGCGAGCTTCTGGATGTCGTCGATGATAAGGACGTCGATGTCGTAGTAGTTGTCGCGCAGAATGTCTGGCGCCGACCTCTCGCGGTGCGACATGGCCGTGGTGTAGTCGGTGATGAAGGATGAGCCGTCCTTGTACACGCAGACGCGCGTGGGGTCGTTCGCCGAGATGTAGTTCTGGATGGCGCGCAGGAGGTGCGTCTTTCCCAGGCCGCTCTTGCCGTAGATGAAGAGGGGGTTGTAGGTGCGGTTCTCACCGTTTGCCACCTGGAGCGCGGCCTGGTAGGCGAAGGTGTTCTCGTCGCCTACGACAAAGCGGTCGAAGGTGAGCTTGGAATCCATCTCCGAGATGTCATCTACCAGCGGGTTTGCTGCTCGCCGCTCGTGGCCGGCAGCCTCTTTTGCAGCGTTGTCGTCGAGCCACGCGTCCTCGGGGGCCCGTGGTTGCGGCGCGAGCGCCGGTGTTGGTATGGGAGCCACTGCCTGAGGAGACGGCGCCATCCACCTGCGAGCCTCCTCGGGCGTCACTGCCGAGCTTGTTGTGAGCGGTGCCGCGTCGGGGTCCTGTACAAAGGAGAGGTCGAGCGCAGTTGGCTCGAAGGCTGCCTCGGTGAGGCACTCGTTGATAATGTCGAGGTTCTTCGAGAGACGGTTCTTAACCGTGCGGCTGTGCGTCTCTACGTGGAGCACGCCGGGGTCGAGCGACACGGGTACGCAGCTGCGCAGCATTGCCATGACCGAGCCAGGCAGGTGACGCTTGCTTACCAGGTCAAACATGTCCTGCCACAATGCCTCGGTATCTGAGTCAATCTCTGGTCCCATGCCTGCGTGTCCCTCTCGGCGTCTGCGGGCGCATGTTGCGCCCCCCTGTCTCGTGCAATAGCCCATTATAAGGAAAATGTTGAAAACTCTGCCTTATGAACCTTGCAGACGTCGAGAACTACGAGAAATGTTGAAAACCCTACGTATAGGCTGGCGAGAAGGTCAAACGACTTACACGAAGTTCTGCCCCAGCTGCGTGAGGTAGTACTTCTGGCCGACCTTCTTGAGGATTCCCATCTGCACCATGTTGGCAAGCTCGCGCGACCACGTGGGTGCAGACCTGCCATAGGTCCGCACGAGCTCAGTAGGGCCAACCATCTCGTGTGCCGAGAGGTACTCGAGAATGGTCTGCGAGCGGTCCGAGAGGTTGATGCGTCCAAGCTTGGCAGCCCATGCGGGAGGCTGCTGCTCGTCCGCGGGTGCGGGGGTTGGCGCGGGCGCAGGCGCGGGCACGGGTACCTGCTGCTGGTAGGCCGGGTGCGGGTAGCCCTGCTGGGGGTAGAAACCCTGCTGGACCTGGGTCTGCGCTGGCTGGTAGAACTGCTGGTAGCCTGGCATGTAGGGTTGCTGGTAGCCACCTGGTGCCTGCTGTGTGGGGTATAGAACCTGTCCGTACCCCTGTGACATCTGAGGTTGTACTTGTTGTGGCGCCGTCCCCGCGGTCCTTCCCGGTGCGGCGCGCCTCTCGGCATCCTCCTTGGGCCTGGTGGAAATTGTCACGACGGTCCCGCCAGAGATGTTGTCCTCTATGGTGAGACTACCGCCCTTGTCGGTCATGTACTGCTGTACGTACGGGAGGCCCGACCCAACGCCACGAATGTAGTGCTTCATTTCCTCGGTTGCGGAGGTCGTGCCGTACTCCATGGCCAGGTCCTTCTCCTGAATGCCTGGGCCTTGGTCCGAGAAGCGCAGCGTGTTGCCCTCGTCGAGGATCGTGATGGTGGGCGCGATGAAGTAGGCGTGAATGAAGTTCTCGACAATCTCGCGAATCACGGTGAAGGGAATAGTGCTTCCCTGCTCGTGCGCGAGGCGGTTAACGGTTGCCGTGATCTCCTCGAGGTAACTGCGGATGTCCGTGGGCTCGATGACCACCACGCGAGGCGCCGCTGCCGCGTCGTCGTAGATGGCAATGCGTGCGGGATAGCGCACGGCCCCAAGGTCACCCTGGGAGTCACTGCTGCCATCCTGGGAGCTCTCTGGGGACTTCTCGTCCCTCTCGCCCGCATCTTGGGGCGTATTGTCGACGAATGGATAGAACGCGTGGTCCATCCCGCTTTACCTCTTGATTCTTTTCACCAGCTCTGACTTTTCAACCTCGTTTGAACCTTGGATGAAAACTTTCACTAGTATTTCTATGTGAACGAAAGTTTTCAACAACGGATGAAACATGGTTGATAACTGGGTCTAAACGTGAAATACCGGCTGGAAAATCATAGCATCAGGAAGAAAGTTGTCAGCAGGTTGGTACGGTCTTTTCGCTCCATGGAAGATTTCTTGCAAAGCTTTTCCGCAGGGAAGCGGCTGGCGCCGAGCATTACCATGAGACAACCCACCGAGAATCCGTGCAGTTATTCTGCATTAAATTGACATCTTGACGGAGAGACCCTTACAATCTCTAGGCTTAGTGCTCAAGACATTAGACCCGTATGGGAGGAATACATCATGAAGCGTACGTATCAGCCCAACAAGCGTAAGCGCGCCAAGACCCACGGTTTCCGTGCCCGTATGGCCACCAAGGGCGGCCGCAAGGTTCTCGCACGTCGTCGTGCCAAGGGCCGCAAGCAGCTCACCGTCTAACACAGCATCATGGAGACCATCAAATCGCGTGCCGAATTTGAGAGGGTCTTCTCGCGCGGGAAGCGCTACAACGACGCGTTACTGCGCATTCGAGTGGTGCCAACGAGCGAAGGCGACCTGCCGAAGGTCGCCTTCGTTGCTCCAAAAAGGCTTGGAAACGCCGTCTACAGAAATAGGTGCAAGCGCGTCCTGCGAGAGGCAGCACGCGCTTGTTCGCTACCGCGTGACGGCTACGACGTAATCCTCTTCTCGACCGACAAGACCCATGACAGCTCCCCCGAGCGCGTGGCGACGTCCCTTGAGAGGTTGCTCGAGAGGGCCGGTGTGGTGTGTGGCTGAGGCCAAGGGGGAGTCTGCTCTTTCGCGTGCTGCTGCAAGAGCCATTAGGTTCTATCAGCGGCGCATTTCGCCCCTGTTCCTGCCGCACTGTATCTACACGCCAACCTGCTCGGAGTACGCTCGACAGGCCATAGCCAAGTACGGTCTGGCGAAGGGTGGGTGGCTTGCCGTGAGGCGCATCCTGCGGTGCCATCCCTTCCACGCCGGTGGATACGACCCCGTTCCCTAACAGTCTGGGGACACACACGGAGGAACCATGTGGGATTGGATTATTGACTTTCTCGCCGGCGTGCTCGCGGGCATTGAGGGATTCTGCGGGGACTGGGGCCTCGCGATCATCATCCTCACCGTTATCATCCGCGTGCTCATCATGCCGCTGATGAACAAGCAGGTTGAGTCTTCGGCTCGCATGCAGGCCGCACAGCCCAAGATTATGGAGCTGCAGAACAAGTACGCCGATGACCCCGAGCGCCAGGCTCAGGAGATGCAGAAGCTCTACTCTGACATCCACTTCAACCCCGTTATGGGTTGCCTGCCTGTGCTACTCCAGATGCCGGTCTTCTTTGCACTGTTCACCGTTGCTCGCGACCGTATTCCCTCGGACGCAAGCTTCTACGGCATTATCCCCTCACTTGCTGGTTCTGCAGGTGGCATGATCAGCTCCGAGGGCTGGGGTCCCGCTGCTATCTACATCTTCTTCGTCATTCTCTTTGGCGTCCTCACGTTCCTGCAGATGGCTATTAACTCTGGCCAGGTCTCCGAGGACCAGCGCAAGCAGCAGCTTGGTATGGGCGCCATCATGGCCGTGATGATGGCCTGGTTTGGCTGGACCATCCCCGCAGGCGTTGTTCTTTACTACAATGCCTCTGCGCTGTGGGGCATTGTGCAGCAGTACTTCGTGACGCGTAAGGTCATGGAGAAGGCCAAGGCAGAGGCTGAGCAGAGCATGCAGAACCAGTCCTCCGTCACTGTTGATGTCGTGCGCAAGGAGAAGAAGCCCCGCCCGCACAAGAAGAACTAGCTATAGCCTGGATTATTCGGTAAACGTTAAGATTATGCTTTGAATATGCATAACTGATAGTACTTTTTGTACTTTATACCTACCTGCTTAGGAGGTTTGTGATGGAGGAAGGAATCCTCGACGAGGTTGTCGAGTCTGAGGAGGTTATATCGGCTGATGCCGATGTACAGGACTCCTCTACTGATGAGTTTGCGCAGATTCGTGAGCACTATGAGGCTGGCGTTGCTCTGACTGATGACGAGACCGACCGCATTGCCGATGTTGCCGTTAAATACCTGCGCGGCATTCTCAATCTCTTTGGTGAGACACACTCCTCCATTGATGAGTACGATGGCGATGAGGGCGAGCTCATTCTTGATGTGAGCGGTGGAGACCTTGCCGTCCTCATTGGCCGTCACGGTCGCACGCTGGAAGCCTTGCAAACGGTTATCAGCACGCTCGTGAGCAGCCGTCTCAAGTTCTACTATCCCATTGTTGTTGACATCGAGAGCTACCGTAGTCGTGCAAAGAAGAAGATTGAGCAGATGGCTCTCAACGCTGCTTCTCGTGCCAAGAGCCATGGTTCCAGCGTTAAGCTTGCTCCCATGAATGCGTACGACCGTCGTTTGGTTCACCTTGCTTTGCGAGATGATCCTGAGGTCACCACACACTCTGAGGGTGATGATCCTGACCGGTACGTCGTGGTTACGCCGGTTAAGCTGTAGTCCATCTCTCATTGGTTCTACATGCGCTACAGTTTGGGAGGGTGAGATACTCACCCTCCTTTTTTCTTGCCAAAATCTTTTGATTCGAGAGTTTTTGGCAGTATGTAACACTCTATGGAATCGTATGTCTTGCTATAAGGAGTGAAGATGAACCAAAATTCCCATGAGGTTCTTACGGAAGAGCTGCTTGAGCTTCTCGCCTCCGATGCTGACCTTTCGTTGATTACTGTGACCCCGGAAATGGCAGAGCTACTAATTCAACATTTAGAGCTCGTAGTTGAGAAGAACAAAAGGATAAATCTCACAAGGATCACCAACGAACATGAGGCTATCGTCCTCCATATTATCGACTCTCTGTTGTTTATTGCTCATAAGCCCACAGTATTGGGACCAGACGAAAAGCTATTAGATGTTGGTACTGGAGCTGGCTATCCAGGGCTGCCTCTCACAATTGTGAGTGGTTGCCAGAGTACGCTCATTGACTCTGTCGGTAAGAAGGTCAATGCTGTGGAAGAGTTTACTGATGCGATGGGGCTCGTTGATCGTGTTTCGTCTCTGCATGTTCGAGCGGAGGAAGTTCCCGAACTTTGTCACTCCCGATTTGATGTTGTTGTTGCTCGAGCTGTTGCCCAAACGAATGTTCTTATTGAATATGCTTCGCCTTGCTTGAGAAGGAACGGCACCCTTCTTGTTGGCAAGGGAAACCCTAGCGATGAAGAGATTCAAGCTGCTTCTCGTGCCGCTAGGATTTGTGGGCTTGAGGCATCAGGGCGGTTTGAATATGAACTCCCTCATGACCTTGGACATAGAACTATTCTTGCATATACAAAGACTGGCAATCCTCGTATCAAGCTTCCTCGCCAGAATGGCATGGCAAAGAAGAATCCCCTTGGACTTCAGTAAGACCCACGTAGGTAATTATTTGTTTCTCAGCTTCGTCGACGTAGCTGATGTGGCTCTCATCGAATTGCTTCGATGAGAGCCACTATTCTATGACACGACCAATCATCGCCGTTTCACGTGAAACCGCTTTCTTGCAGGTCTAATTACTAATTGAATGTTCTACTTGTCTGATTGAATCAACGTCGACAATAACAGATTGTGATTGGTTCACGTGAAACAGCTTGATGCTAGTGATATTTGTCATATATCTCAAGCATTGAACGTTCGTAATCTGTGTATGGGCTCAAATGAAAACTATTAGCCTGTAGTGTTTCACGTGAAACGGCTGGAAACCATAGAAACGATGATATCCTCTAAATCGTCATTCGCTGTTTCACGTGAAACAGCGAATTCGAATAAGCACAATATAAAACATAGGTGATTCGATAAAGATTCTCGCAGTTTCACGTGAAACAATACCCTATAATTGTCACACACCACATTGGTGAGCAAACACAGTTTAGACGTAAACATACTCGGCAATTGGGGGTCATTCGTGGGCTTTCAAGACGTAAAACGCGGATTTACCAATAAAGACCCGAAAGTTTTAGCGATTATCAACCAAAAGGGCGGTGTTGGAAAATCAACGACGGCGATAAACCTTTCTGCAGCGCTTGGAGAGGCTAAGAAGAAGGTACTTGTCATCGATTTGGACCCTCAGGGGAACACAACAAGTGGATATGGCATCGAGAAGGAGGATCTTGAGCACGATATGTATGATGTCTTGCTCCAAGATTTCCCAATCGAGGATGTAATTGTCGATACAGTTGAGGACAGGGTGTTTGTAGCACCTGCGACAATTCAACTTGCTGGTGCAGAAATAGAGCTCGTATCAGCAATGGCTCGTGAAAGCATTCTCAAAAACGTTGTCGAAAAGATAAAAGAGAACTTTGACTACGTCTTTATCGACTGCCCACCATCGCTAGGATTGCTTACAATCAATGCACTTGTTGCATCGGATCAATTGCTGATCCCTATCCAGTGTGAGTATTACGCCCTAGAGGGAGTCACAAAGCTCATTGAATCAATGAAAATGGTTAAGAGTCGTCTTAATCCTTCTCTCTCGATATTTGGTGTCATCATGACAATGTATGACACACGCACAACGCTCTCTCACCAGGTGGTAGAAGAGTGCGAGAACTATTTCGGGCAACAGATCTTTAAGACCTACATACCTCGCAATGTCAAAATCGCTGAAGCGCCAAGCCATGGTCTGCCGGTAACAATGTATGCGCGAGTGAGCAAGGGCGCGTCTGCCTATACAAAACTTGCTAAGGAAGTGATTCGTCGTGGCTAAGAAATCAGGACTGGGCAAGGGACTAGAATCACTGATGGGCGAAGCGAATGCAGAAGTAGGCGCTCCAGCTGCAGATTCAACGTTGCCAATTAGCAAGATCAAGCCAAACAAAGGACAGCCACGTAAGAACTTCAATCCTGATGAGCTTGCTGAGCTTGCCGATTCCATCAAGCAGAATGGCATACTTCAGCCAATTATCGTGCGGAAAAAAGGAACTACCTACGAGATAGTTGCAGGAGAGCGTCGCTACCAGGCCGCAAAACTTGCAGGTCTAGATGAGGTGCCCGTCGTCATCAGAGACATTAGTGATGAGGACGTATTCAAACTCGCACTTATCGAGAACCTCCAACGTTCAGACCTCAACCCTATTGAGGAGGCACAGGGATACAAACAGCTGCTTGACAGTAATGGGCTCACCCAGGAAGAGGTAGCCCGTCTCGTCTCAAAGTCGAGGTCTGCGATAACAAACACGCTTCGACTGCTTGACCTTCCAGACGAAGTCCAGCAGCTTATGAGTGAGGGCAAGCTGACCGCTGGGCACGCGCGAGCAATCCTCGCTGTCCCCTCTGAGGAGGGACGGATTCGTCTTGCAGAGAAAGTCGTAGCTCAGGGTTTGTCGGTACGACAGACAGAAACCCTTGCTCCATTGTTTTCTGACAACAGTCAGGCTGAGCCAGTTCATCGCCAGCCTGTACCCCAGTCCTTCAAGCGTGCGGCAAGACAGATGAGGCTAGCACTGGATACCAACGTGAAGGTTAAGACCGTCCGAGGAAGGAACAAGGTGGAGATTGAGTTTGAGGACGAGGAAGCACTCGCCCACCTTGTTGACCTTCTCACGAGGGACTAGGAGTAGGAATGAAGAAGCTACTTCGCAGTGCGGTTGTCATCGCGACTGCTGCTGGTGTTGGCTATGTGGTCTACAAGGAAGTACTCTCCGACGAGGCCAAGCAGAATATTAAGAAGATGGTGGAAACGGTTAAGACCTCCTACGAGCGCATAAACGAGGTTATTAACTCGGTGAGAGGTGACGTTATGCCAGACGATGGACCTCTACCTAACGTCCAGACAACCATGCAGCAATGGAAAGACCTTGGATACTAGGGAATCTGCGGAAGCGGTAAGAAGATAAAATTAAGAACATATGTTCTAATAAAGGGGAGGCGATCACCATGAGTGACCACCTCCCCTTCAAGTAAAGCGCTAAACAGCTTACAGCTCCTGCATACGCTGCCTAAGCTGACCGCACGCGGCGTCGACGTCAGCGCCGCGGGAGTTCCTGATGGTAGCCTCCACACCAACGGAAGCCAGACGAGCAACAAACTCCCCGGCTCGCTCGGGGCTAGCGGGTTTGAGCTTTGAGCCGGGAACCTCATTGAGCTGAATGATGTTCACGTGCGCCAGGGTGCCACGACAGAAGTCGCATAGGGCTCCTAGCTCGTCCTCGTTGTCGTTGACGCCCTGGATAAGCGCGTACTCATAGGTGGGACGGCGCCCAGTCTTGTCAACATACTCGCCCATCACGTCATAGAGGTGGATGAGGGAGTACTTCTTGACACCAGGCATGAGGATGTTGCGCGTGCTCTGGTTGGCGGAGTGAAGCGAGACGGCAAGCGTGAACTGCTCGGGCTCATTAGCAAAACGCTTAATCATGGGGATAACGCCGCAGGTGGACACCGTAAGGTGACGCGCGCCAATGCCTGCTCCCTCAGGGGAGTTGAGGCGTCGCAGCGCGGCAAGCGTAGCGTCATAGTTCATCATGGGCTCGCCCTGCCCCATCATCACCACGCTGGTAACACGCGTGTTGAAGTCATCGCGCACATGCATGACCTGCTCGTAAATCTCGCCAGCCGTCAGCGAGCGGGTAAGGCCCGAGGCGCCGGTTGCGCAGAACGCGCAGCCCATGGCGCAGCCTGCCTGAGTGGACACGCACACTGCAAGGCGGTTCTTCGAGGGCATGCCAACGCACTCAACGGCAACACCATCAGGAAAGCGAAGCAGGTACTTGCGGCTACCGTCTTGCGAGACCTGTCGTGCTACCTCCTCGACGCCTCCGAGCGTGACGTAGTCCGCAAGCTCGGCTCGCAGCGCCTTCGACAGGTTGGTCATCTGGTCGAGTGAGGTGGCGTTCTTGACCCACACCCAGTCCTCGATCTGCTTTGCACGGAACTTGGGCTGGCCCAGCTCTGCGAGAAGGGTCTCAAGCTGGCCGCGCGTACAGTTCCTTAGGTCGAGCTTCTCGTTGTTTCGGTTGACGTCTTCCGTCTGCATTTCTGGCCCCTTGCCCTTGTCGTATGGTGTGGTGGAGTATCCTCTTTGGGTTACTGTCTCCGTGTGAGTTGAGTCTACCGCACGGCGGAGAGATGCGAGGGAGAGCACATGACAAGTCAGGACGTGTTGGGCCTCAAGGTTGTCGTTATCGCCGGCGGCTGGTCTGACGAGAAGGAAATTTCCCTGGACTCTGGGCGCGCGTGCCAGAAGGCGCTCACCGAGGTGGGTTTCAAGGGCGTTGACCTGCTCGATGCCGCAGATGGCGAGTTTGTGTCAAAGCTCGTTGCCGGCGGTTACGACGTGGCCTTTGTCGCCATGCACGGACGCTACGGCGAGGACGGTTGCATCCAGGGCCTCCTCGAGATTCTGCACATGCCCTACACCTTCTCGGGTGTGCTTGGGAGCGCCGTGAGCACCGAGAAGGAGGTCGCCAAGACCCTCTATCGCCAGGCGGGCATCCCCACGCCGCGCGGAACTGACGTTGCAGCCGGCACAAAGCTCACAGATGACGACATCGACCGCGTCGTGGACGAGCTTGGGCTGCCGCTCTTTGTGAAGCCTGCGGCAAACGGCTCGAGCTACGGCGTCACGCGTGTGACCAGTGCTTCTCAGCTTCGTGAGGCCGTCGAGCGGGCATCGGCCGGCGGAGACCGCGTTCTCATCGAGGAGTGCGTCACCGGCACCGAGATCACCGTTCCCGTGATTGGCAATGATGACCCCAAGGCTCTGCCCATTGTCGAGATCGTGACCGGTGCGGAGTTCTATAACCTCAAGGTAAAGTACGAGCCTTCGTCCATGCACCACGTGATTCCTGCTCGCCTGGAGGCTGGCGTCTACGCCCGCGCCCAGGAACTGGCCGTTCGCGCCCACCGCGCCCTTGGCTGCCTGGGTGCCTCGCGTAGCGACTTCATTGTGCGCGAGGACGGCACTCCGGTGATTCTCGAGACCAACACCATTCCTGGCATGACCGAGAATAGCCTCCTGCCCGATTCCGCCCGCCACGGCGGCATTGAGTTCCCCGAGCTCTGCAAGAAGTTTGTGGAGTATGCGCTTGAAGCTCACGGGAAGTCGGAGGAATAGCATGGCTCTTGCCGGTGCTGGCGAGCGAGACAAGAACATGGAACGAGCTGCAGCCGCCCTCGAGCGGCTGCTTCTTCCTGGAACGCCCGAGGACATTTGTGCCAACTATAAAAGTCTTGCCGAGCGGGCACGCACCCATGCGTTTGACCTGCTCGAAGAGGATATCGTGGTGCTCGATACGGAGACTACGGGCCTCTCGTTCAAGGACTGCGAGCTCATAGAGATATCTGCCGCAAGGATCTCGGGCCGCGAGGCAGTTGAGCGTTTTGAGACCTTTGTTGATCCTGGCGGGCCAATCCCGCCCGAGATTCAGCGCCTCACAGGCATACGTGACATAGACGTTGCTGGCGCACCCACCCCCGAGGAAGCCGTGAGCACCCTGGCGGACTTTGTAGGCGGTTCTCCTGTGCTGGCGCACAACGCCACCTTCGACCGCACCTTCATCGAGGGCGTGCGCGGCGGCTCCGAGGTGTCTGACACCTGGATTGACACGCTTGCGCTCTCTCGCATCGCACTCCCGCGCCTCTCATCCCACCGGCTCTCGGACATGGCGGAGGCGTTTGGCTGCGATTCTGTAACGCACCGTGCGGGCGATGACGTCGACGCGCTCTGCGGCATGTGGCGAATCATCCTACTTGGCCTCTCTGACCTGCCGGCGGGGCTCCTGGGCAAGCTCTCTGAGATGCACCCCGAGGTAGAGTGGCCGTTTAGGCCTGTCATTGCGCACCTTGCCGCCGAGAGGGGCCCAGAGCCCTTCTCGCTCAAGGCGCTTCGTCACGGGTTGGTCTCCCGCGAGGAGACGCACCAGCGCGCGGACGCCGCCGAGAGTGACGAGGCACTTGTCGCCCCAACCCCTGAGGTCATTAGGGACGAGTTCACGCCTGCGGGTGTTGTTGGGCACATGTACGAGAACTACGAGACGCGCCCGGAGCAGGTCTCGATGGCGCTCGAGGTGCGAGACGCCCTTGCCACCTCGACGCACCGCACGATAGAGGCTGGTACAGGCGTTGGAAAGTCCATTGCCTACCTGCTGCCCGAGGTCCTTTTTGCCCAGCGCAACAACGTGACCGTGGGCATTGCGACAAAGACCAACGCCCTCACCGACCAGCTTGTCTCCCACGAGCTGCCGGCGCTGGCTCGCGCGCTGCCAAAGGGGCTCACCTTCCACAGCCTGAAGGGCTACGAGCACTACCCGTGCCTGCACCGGCTAGACCGCGCCGCCGTGGAGGACCTACCGCTTGAGCTGGCACGCAACGACGGGCGCTCGGACAACGCCATCGCAGGCGACATGCTCACCGCTATTGCCGTGACGTATGCGTATGCCTGCCAGTCTCCTGACGGCGATCTGGACGCGCTAGGGATCCGCTGGCGGTATGTGCCGCGACAGATGCTCACTACTACCCCCAACGAGTGCCTTCGCACGCGCTGCCCGTACTTTCCCAACGAGTGCCTGGTCCATGGCGCGCGCCGTCGTGCCGCCAGCGGCGACGTGGTGGTGACCAACCATTCGCTGCTGCTGCGCAACGTTGCTGCTGAGGGAAAGATTCTGCCGCCCATTCGCCACTGGGTGATTGATGAGGCCCACTCCTTCGAGAGCGAAGCTCGCCGCCAGTGGGCGCACGAGGTCTCTGGTGACGCGGCTCGTGCAGCGTTTGAGCTGCTTGGCGGTACCAAGAGCGGTGCGCTGCACACGGTGATGACGTTCGCCTCGGTGTCCAAGCTCGAAGGGGCCACGCTTGTGCAGGGGCTGCTCACCAAGACCGCGGCGTCCGTCGCGCGCGCGGCAGTTTCTACGGCCGACCTCTTCATGGCGGTGCACGAGCTCGGCACGCTTGCCAGAGGCGATGGCGGCTATGACATGGTGACCCTTTGGATTGATGATAAGGTCCGGGAGACGTCGCAGTGGGGTGCCGTTGCGGAGGCTGGGTCTGCTGCCGTGGCGCACCTTGACGAGGCGGCAAAGAACCTGGGCGAGGTTGAGGAGAAGCTTGCGGAGGTTGCGCCGCAGCTTGCCGCGGACCTCACGGAGTCCGGGCGCTTTGTGTCTGAGCTGCTCGAGAGCCTGCGCCTCATCCTGGGCGGAGAGGACCAGACATACGTGTACTCCGCGGAGCTGTATCGCTCCAAGCGACGCATTGGCGCCGAGAAGCTCCTTGCCGAGAAACTCGACGTGGGTGCGGATCTTGCCCAGAACTGGCTGCCCGAGATGAAGAGTGTGGTGTTCACCTCGGCAACCATGGCAGTGAGGGATGACTTCTCGCACTTTGACCATGCGGTTGGTCTCGACCGCCCGCCCGCAAGCATGCACAAAGACGTGCGTCTTGATTCAAGCCTTGATTACGATAAGAGTATGTCGGTCATTGTGACCAAAGATATGCCCGCGCCAAACGATAGCAACTACCTGGACGCACTTGTTGAGCTTCTCTACAGCGTGCATCGTTCTATGGATGGCTCGGTTCTCACGTTGTTCACAAATAGGCGTGACATGGAGCGTGTGTACGCCGCGCTTGAGCCGCGCCTGACCAAGGTGGGGCTGGCGTTGGTGTGCCAGGAGCGTGGCTCCTCTCCGCGACGGCTGCGCCAGCAGTTTCTGGCTGAGAAGCGCACGTCGCTTCTCGCGCTGCGGTCGTTCTGGGAGGGCTTTGACGCCACAGGTGACACGTTGAGGTGCGTGGTCATCCCTAAGCTGCCGTTTGCAAGTCCCAACGACCCCATCGTGCGCGAGCGCGACCTGCGCGAGGACCGCGCATGGTGGCGCTACTCGCTGCCCGAGGCGGTCATCTCGGTGAAGCAGGCTGCGGGTCGTCTTATCCGCACGTCGAGCGACTGCGGCGTGCTGGTGCTTGCAGACTCGCGCGTGGTCCAGAAGCGCTACGGACGGGCGTTCACCGGGTCGCTGCCCTCTAAGAGCGTGACCACGCTCGAGACGCAGAACGTGGGCCGCTACATAGAGATGTGGCGCTCGACGCACGAGCGATAGAAGCGCAGGCTACTGTTTTCCCAGCTTACGGCGGGCATAGGCGATGGCGAGGGCTTTGACCTCGCCATCGCTTGTGAATGCAGCGCCGGCACAGGCCGCAATGCGCCGCGGTAACCATTCCCCGCCGTAGTAGGGAATGCGCGTAACGACAACGGAGCCGTCATCGCGCTCTACGTGCAGGCCAGGCCAAGCGAGAAGCTCAAGGTAGTGCCTGTCACGAAAGGAGATGCGCACCTCGCGCTCGGGACTGGTCTGCTGTGGCTCTGGCGGAAGCTCTTCTGCCGACGCAATGAGCACATCCGTCATGCGGTCAAGACGAAAGACGCGCTCGCCCTGGCGCGAGGGGTCGTAGGCGTCAAGGTACCAGACGCCGTCCGCGTTGCGCAGCCCGCGCGGATCCACGTGCCGCCTCCGCGGCGCCTTGTCAGCCACGCCCTGGTACGAGAAGTCGAGCATGCCGAGCTGGGCTATGGCCTTGGAGCACTGGAGTAGGGCCTCGGCCGTGCGGTAGTTGCCCGACTCGTCGCCGCCCTCGCTAGGCGGCGCCGGCGCCTGGGCCTCGGTGGAGTGCTGGGAAGAGAGCGACGCCGCGATCTTCTGGCGCAATGGGGCGTCTGCTGGGATTTCCATCTGATCGAGAGCCGCCTTAACAGCGACGGTCTCGGACTTGGTGAGGCGAAGCCTTCTTACGTGGCTGCCTGAGCTGCCCTCGAGCGTGAGGCGGTCGTTGTCCTGGCCTTCGGAGAGCGGGAGAACCGCCGCGCCCTCGCCGCCCGCGGCAAGGATGAGGTCCATGCGATGGCGTGCGTCCTGTTCACTGATTCCCAGACGACCAGCTATGGTCTCCACGTCCAGGCTGTCTCCCGCGTGGTCGAGCGATGAGATGATGGCGACAAGCTCGCGGGCCTCCTGCAGGCCTCCCTTGCGTCCGGCTCCTTGCCTGCGACTAGCCATATGTAACGACCCCCTTGAGCTTGGCGCGCCAGGCAGAGACAAGCTCTGGCGGCGCAATGGGCGTGACATCCTCCGCAATGGCCCACGAAGCGGCATCCTCCACGCTACTTATCTCGACGCGCCAAAGGATGGAGGCGGGAGACTGTTCCGTAACCGCAGCCGCATCGGGGCCAAGGGTGTCATCAGGCTCGAGGAACGTGCCCTTGCCAAGCGTGACCTTGGAAAACTCCTGTGCCGCCTGCACCGGCACGGCAAACACTCCCTCGCATGTGACTGACCCAATCTGGAAAGGAAGCTTCTGCCAGTCACGAACGTCGAAGTCCTCCGGAATCTCGAAGGACGGTCCTGCAACCTTGGAAGCTCGTCGAACACGGTCGATGCGATACGTGTGTGCTGAGCCCTCGATGACCGCGCCGCTCTCGTCAATAGATGGTGCCACCATATAGAGGTGACCGCGCATGCCAAAGAAGCCATAGGGAGCTATCCGACGCTTGACCGTGGTTCCATCGGCGCGCACGTAGTCTATCTGCGCGACCAGCCTGGAGAGGCTGCATTCCTGGAGAGTCGCAAGCTGTCGGCTGGGCGTTCTCTCCTCTGCAGGTAGGGAGACCGATGCGGGATAGTCGAAGGCGTCATCGATCTTCGAGAGCGCAATGCGAAGCTCGGCACCGTAGGGGAAGTCCGGATCATCGACAAGCGGGAGACATGCAACGTCAAGGGCCATGGCGTCCTCGTCCGAGAGCTCGGTGCTCTCGACGAACGAAGCACTATCTACGCACCAGAGCGCCTCCGGGCCGTCAGCGCGGCTCACCATAATGCCGCATTCGGCGAGCGCAGCCCTATCCCGTCGAAAGGCAGTGCGATATGAGTCTGGCTTGGTGAGGTCCGGATAGAACGAGTGCCAGATGGTGTCATCGCTTATGGTGTCCGAGCTCATGAAGGCAAGTGCGAGCGAGGCAATCCTCGTTGCCTGCTCGTCATCCTTCGAAAGCGCCGAATAGCCTTCTCGTTCGTCCAACCCGGTCCTCCCGCTTCTACTTTGGTGGCCCACGTAGACGCGTGGCCCATGCCGTTGCGTGTGCGCCATCACGTGTAGACGATAGTCGAAAGGAGGGAACCCGGCGAGTTGTGCGTGCGGAGAAATATGCAGGACCCGAGCACCACGATGAACGGTGCCGCATGTGGTCTCGTTGTGGGGGAATTGCCGTGCAGACGACCGTCCAGGGGGCGCCGGGGTGATATCGCTGTCCCTCAAGACGTATACTCAATACCGCATATGCGCATTCTCGCGACCTAAACGGCTGCGTGACCAGCGGAGGACGTACAGCATGGCCATGACACATGATTATTTGGACTACCTGGAGGACCAGATTGGCATCTCCCCTGCGAACAGCCAGGAGGAGCTCCAGGCGGCTCAGACTATTGCGGACCTCATGAAGAAGCATGACGTCGACGTCAACGTCGAGGAGTTCGATGCTCCCGGCAGCGGGCGCTTCGTGCGGTGCGTGCTTCTCGTTCTGATGTTTGTAGGGGTTATCCTCTCGGGTACGGGCATCTCTGTCCTGGGGATTGTGCTGGCGCTGGTTCCGGGCGTCCTGCTCATTCTTGATGTCCTTGGAGTTGGTGGGGACTTTCTCTCCAAGCTTGGCCCTGCGGCACGCAGCCAGAACGTGGTCGCCGTGCACCATGCCACGGGCGAGCTGGTCGCCAAGGGCAACAGGCCAATTGTCGTTGTTGCCCACTACGATTCCCCGCATGACAGCTTCCTGTATGGAAGCCCGCTTTCCCGCTACATCCCCATGCTTCGCAAGGCGCTCAAGTGGCTTGTTCCCGCTGTCACCCTTTGTGCATTGCTCCAGGCGTTCTCCTTCCTGCCCGCACCCCTTCGCTCGGTTCTCTGGGTTGCCGGCATCCTGCTGGCCATTCCGCTTGTAGCGTTTGGCGCGGATGGCATCTACCAGAGGTTCTCCACCTGCTCGCTGGGCTCTAATGACAACAAGTCCTCTGTTGCGGCGCTTCTCGGCATCCTTGAGAACGTCCGTCCCTCTGGAGAGAAGCCTGTCTCCCAGCGCGCCATCGAGAGGGAGCAGCATGAGAAGGAGGCCGCTCAGGCCCAGGCCGAGGCCGAGCAGGCAGCTGCAGCCGCTCAGGCTCCTGTGCCTGCCCCTGCGCCAGCGCCGCAGGCCGAGGAGATCGTCGGCGTCCGTCACGGCAAGGACATCATTGCCGCCCTTGGCATTCTTCCTGCTGACTGCGACATCGAGTATGTTGACTCCTCCGAGAGCATGAGGTCGTCCTCGATTGATGCCGACGAGACCAGTGAACTTCCCGGCAGCCCCGTGCGCGCCAGCGCCCGCATCGACGCCCAGACCGAGGTTGCCGCTGCGGACTCCACTGAGAGCCTCCCTAGGTCTTCGGCTCCCCGCACTACAGACGCGAGCGCCGAGCCTGTTGCTGCTCCTACGGACAGCACAGACTCCACGGCCACCGCACCTGCCCCTATCGACGCTTCTGCAGGCGCCGACGCAACCGCCGCCACGCCCGAGAAGACTCACTTCTTTGACCGCAAGAAGCTTGCAAGCATGTTCGATCGCTTCGAGAGCCGCGGCGTTGGTGAGAAGGATGACTCCGGTCTTACCGCTACGCCTGACGACGACCTCGGCTCCACACGTCCAACGGCCCCGACCCCGCGCAAGCGTCCCGAGAAGCCCGATGACCCTAACTGGGGCAAGTCGAGCTTCAAGCCCCAGATCTCTGACGTGGCACGTCGCGCGGCCCTCTTTGACCTTCCTGACCCCTCTGGGCTGTCTGACCCCCTTGCGTCCGATTCCGATGAAACTCAGCTTGCGCCAGCCCATCCAGCTCAAACTCCTTCCCGGAGGAGCATGGGGAACCTGCTGAGCGACGCGAACGACAGGAACGCCCAACGCATTCGCGGCGGCGCAACCGAGGTGGAGGTGCCTGTGATTACCCCTGGTACCACAGCCGCGGCGCCAGCACAAAACGTTGCCAGTGGCGAGCAGGACGGCCTTGATGTCATTAGCGCGGATGACCTGGGGATGCAGGAGGAAGCCCCCGAGCATCCTGCCGAAAAGCACCGCTTTGGCCTGTTCAACCGCAACAAGGACAAAGGTGGACGCTCCCGCGGTCAGGGCCGTGGCAGTTGGCTGAGCGAGGATCCCGAGAACTGGGACGAGAACTCTGATTCTGACCCCTGGAAGGGCGGCGCCACCACGAGAAGTGGCCTTCGCCTTGTCGAGGATGTTCCTCCCGAGGCGCCGGAGCCTCCCTATGAGGGCGACCAGGCAAGTGCCGCACCTCTCTCTGACGTGACCGCCGAGCCCGTTGCTGACGATGAGCCCCCCGTCGACGTGCCTGCTGACGTTCCCACCGAGGATGACCTTCGTGCCGCCGTGCTTCACATGGGTGACGACGAGCTGGTCTGCCACGACATCTGGTTTGTCGCCCTTGGCGCCTCCAACCTTGACCACGCCGGCATGCGCTCCTTCCTCTCTGAGCACCGCTCTGCCATTCGCGGTGCATTCCTCGTGAACCTGGACTGCGTGGGCGCTGGCGACCTCTCGCTCCTGACGCACGAGGGCTTCGAGCCCACCCGCCGTGCGGACAGGAGACTTCTCAGGCTCCTCACCGGTACGGCATCTGACCTCAACGTGAACCTCAAGACCCAGCCGTTCGACTGGGCGGACACCGATGCCTCCGTCGCCATGCGTACGTCCGTCCGTGCAGTCACGGTCATGGGTATGGGCGACAATGGGCTGCCTGCCCTCTCGCGCACCGAGCAGGATGCGCCCGAGAACGTTGACGGTGACCAGGCTGCCTCCGTCGCCGAGCTGGTCACGGAGATGATTCGCCGCTCGTAGTTGCATTTGCGCCACTCTCCAACGAGGTTTTCGAGCCCGAGGGGGCCGGCTATTGCCGGCCCCCTTTTGCGCTTTTTCTACGCGCCCGCACCCGTTCGCACTGGGATGCCGCTCTATCTCGTCAGCCTTTCCTCCTGCGCCAGAGAGCAAGGATGATTCCGGCGCATCCGAGTGCAGCACAGGCTCCGATGGCTACACGGGCAGTCGTATCTCCCGTTTGGGGGATGCCGCCTACTTCTCGTTGGGTTTTGCCGTTGGACTGTTTGGACTCCGACCCGCTCGACGGAACCTCCTCGCGATAGTCCACGGTCTGGCTCGCTGCATTCAGATCCTTGTGAGATACAACTTCCTGCCCATCGCGATAGAGGGTCTCGAAGACAACTACCCCCTTCCCGTCGACAGCGGCGCCCGCAACCTCGAACGGCATGGCGACAGTATCGTCTGCCTCTGCGGGGACAAACTGCTGCGTCACCTCAACGGAATTTCCTTCCGCGTCGAGGATCGGCTCGCCGCTCTCGGCGTCCATGAGTGTGCCGTGAAGCTCGTAGCTTGTACCGGGTGCAAGCCCCTCAAAGGCCACAACGTCCACGATGCCTGTACTCTCCTGGACCTCGCCCTCGTGCCTGCCGGTCTTCTCGTCTGTTGCGGTTGTTTGGATGGAAGGCACGCTCTCCTCGCGGTTGTCTATGGTACCCAGGTCAAGGACGGCGTTGTGACGCGATTGGGGGAGCTCGGTGGTGAGCTGGAAGGAGACGAGCTCACGCCCGCGATTGGCGTCGCACCGTAGCTCCTGTACCTCGTAGCGGTCATACGGGAATGCTGCGAGGCTCTCGATGGCCTTTCCGTTGGCATTCGCAACACCCCCAAACCACACGCCGTTCGAGGAGTCGAGCTTGGTGGAGTCCACCAAGGGCACCGAGGAGTCTGCACCCCTCTCGCTAAGTACCGCATCGTTTGCGTTCGTGCGCTGCTCGAGGGCATAGACGGAGGAGTCAAAGATGCCGTTCTCATCCGTCACCGCAACGTGCCGTTCTCCCGTGGTAAGGCTGGTGATGAGAAACGCAACATTGGCCATGGGCTTCTGGGAGTTCTCGTCCCGCTTCACAAGGCGAATGTCCGTGCGCACAACCTGGTCGTGTGCCGCATCTTCGGGCTTCGTGAGGTCTATGGTCTTCCCGTCTTCCTCAACCTGGAACGTTGCCGACCAGAGCCTAGCCTCGCTGTCCAGGAGGTATCCCGCCGGAGCGGCGGTCTCTCGAATGGTGTAGGTCCCATACGGAAGCGCGTCTGCACTGGTATATGCAGTGCCGTTCTCATCTGTGGTCAGCGTGAGCGCAACCTCGTCTGGGTCTACCGTGGCATCGCCGACAAGAACAGGATGCGAGGAGTCATTGGTCACCGTGAACGTGGCCCCTGCAAGTGTTGCGGAGCCAAGTGGAACGTTGCCCAGTGTCTCCCGGTCGACCTTGCCAACACGAACGCCGCCACGGATTACCTGATCATCGACGGGGCTTTGTGCTGAGACCACCGTCCCGTTCTCGGTGATGCTCACATCCGCCTTCCAAGTCTCGTTGAGCAGGTATCCCTCTGGCGCCGCGACTTCACGCACGGTGTACCTGCCATAGGGCAGCTGGTTGGCCGTTGTCGTTGCGTGGCCGTGAGCGTCGGTGACAAGGTCGATGCCCGTAATGGCCTCGCCTGGCGCGTAGGCAACGCCCGAAATTACCACGGGACGCTTGGACTCGTTTGTTATCTGGAAGTGCGCCCCCTCAAGCGACGCATTTCCCTGGGGGTCGGCCGCCGCAAGCTCTCGGTCGATCTTGTCGAGGCAGAGTCCTCCAGCGATGGGTGTGTCCGGAAGTTCAACGGTCTCCTCGCTCTCCTCGTGGAGCACGATGGTCTTGGTCCACTGTTCGTTGAGAAGGTAGCCCTTGGGAGCCTTTGTCTCCCGGAGGACGTACGTGCCATAGGGGAGCTGGATGATGGGAAACTTACCCTCAGCGTTGGCGGCGAGCGTGCACACCACTTCTCCCGGAGCAATGGCCATGTCGTTGTAGACCACGTCCCCCTCGGAAGCGTTGGTAATGCTTACCTCGGTTCCCTCGAAGGTGGCATCTCCCTGCGGGCCATCCGAGCCCAGGTTGATATCCACCTTAACCATGGGAGGCGTGTGGGGCCTTTCGACGGTCTCGTCTACGGTGCCGGCATCGGCCGGGTCCTTCGACCCGGTAACCGTAGCAACGCCCACCCAGCTAGAGTTGAGCTCGTAGCCCTCCGGCGGCTGGACTTCTCGCAGCTCGTAGGTGCCGTAGGGAAGAATCTTCTCGCTTGTTGCCGTACCGTTGGCATCCGTTACGAACTCAAGGCCGGAGATGATTTCTCCAACGGCATAGGTAGCGTTGCCCACGTATACGGGGTGATCAGAGACATTGCGTACCTGGAAGCGTGCTCCTGCCAGGGTGGCGTCGCCCTGTGCAACTTCCTTCTTGAGCTGGTGATCTATCTTGCCCACATGTATTGACCCGAGAAGAACCTCGTCACTCACGCCTCTGCCCTGCACGTCCTTCACGGCGGTGGTGTTGTTCCACCCGTCGAGGGACTTCCAGATGGCAGTGCCATTCTCGAGCGTGACTACGGCTACGTGTGTGGACGAGTCCGTGAGTGCATAGTCCTCGGGTGCCTTGGTCTCTGTGATGCCATAGGTGCCCAGGGGGAAGACTGCCTCTCCCTGCGAGTTGGCAAAGAGCTGGTCGCCGGAAACGAGCTGTGAGCTGCTGTAGGTTGCCACGCCAGACTCGTCTGTCGCAAAAACCCAGGTTCGAAGCGGGTTGCCAGAGACATCCCCCGTGGTGTTCCCGTAGTAGGAGACGGTGAATTGCGCCCCTGCCAACGAGCCGTTGCCCTGTGCCGCTCCTCCCGTCTTGGCGTCGAGCTTCTGCACGATGGCGCCGCCCGGTGCGCTTGCCGGCACCTCCTCGACGGGTGCGCCATGCACCTGCGCTGTTGATCCCGCGCTCACGGAGACGGGGTAGATTTGCTCGTCGAGCAGATAGCCCTTCGAAGGGTGAATCTCATGCACGTAGTAGTTGCCCGTTGGCACGCTTGCGAAGGCGGCATGGCCGTTCTCGTCTGTTGTCGCAGACTGCACCAGCTGAGTGCACTGGGCGTCAGAGTAGAGGCCATAGCGCGCACCCTGGAGCGAATAGCTGCCATTGCCATCTGTGATTGACCTGTTGGCCGACTGCTTGACAAGCTCTACCCGGCCGTTTGCTGGTCCCATGGGGAACAGCACCCAGCAGGACGGATAGCACTTGGGCGAGATGGCAGAGATCTGGTTTCCGTTGATGAGCGACTCTCCAGAACTTATACCGTTTGAACGGTGCGCGGAGTGCCAGAAGAGGTCCTCGCCGGCGGAGCTGCCCCAGAAGAACCCTACGTGGTCGTCGGCGGTGTTGCCGTAGGCGTCCTTCCCGGCCTGCAGCACAGATGAGTACGGAACCGCACAGATGATGTCACCCTTCTGAAGCAGGCCCGACGCCAGCAGTTCCTCCTTCGAGTCGAACGTGTATGAGACCACGTCGTTGTTGCTGCAGACGGCAAACCAGTTGAGCAGCGACGTCCAGTTGCCGCGGTGACCGTTGGCGTTCACAAAGGTCTGGTATGGCGTTCCTCCCACCTTGTTGAGCACGTAGGCGACAAACCCGTTGCACTGCATGCCGGGAGAGTAGGCGCCTGGGTCGCCGTTGGGTCGGGGCATGCTGCCCGTCTCCTGGACTCCCTTGTAGGGAGTCCCCAGGTAGTAGCTGTCATGCTCGTGTGCGGTGAGCTCGTCCACAACCTGCTGCCGCGTAACGCCGAGAAGGTCGCTGATGTACCTGCTGCCATCGGGATTGTGTAGGTACCCAATGTTCTTGTTGCCCGCAGCGGGCGACTGAGCCAGGGCAATGCCGTTGAGCGCGGTGCCGCCACCCAGGAGCTGCTCGACGGTGAGGACGGCCGCCAAGGCGATAGCCAGAACCCCCTGCCATAGAGATCGCCTCCCGGCATGGCCTGGTCCCACGTGGGGACCTCCCCGCAGCTTGTCTCCACCAATGAGCCTTGAGCGCGGTGCGTCACCCCTCACATGAGCGCGCCGCTCGCCCCTCTCGAGTTCTCGTACCCGTTGCTCTTGTCTCATACGTCCTCCCTTGCGCGTTGATGGCCAAATCAGGGAGGCCAAGGCTACCGAGAGGGGCTTGCACCAACTTGACCCCCGGCTAGCACCTGGCTGTCACACAGCTGGCACCGTTCTTTCAATTGAGGCGTCTGAACAGGGAAAACTTGCTCGTCTTAAGGGGTCTTCGGTCCGCCAAAGCTCGTAGCGAGAAAGTTTCTGTGGCGACGGGTATATCTATCGCGTGCCATTGTCCGCAACGTCTCGAGAGAGGGGAACCAGAATGGATAAGGAACTGCTTGACTACACCGCATCGAAGGTCGAAGAGATGCTTGCCGCTCCGTCGGCCTCGGCAGACACCAAGAACGCTGCGCAGGCCTGGAAGGACGCCATCGCCAAGGGCGACGACGCAGATGCCGCCACAAACACGCTGCTCGACGCCATCAGCGCGCACCAGACCACTATCGACGACCTTATCGGCTTTGCAGGGTCCGATACGGGCAAGCAAGTCTTTGGCGAGGAGGGTGCCGCCAAGATGCTGGCCCACTCCGAGGAGCGTAAGAAGGCCGGTGCCAAGTTCTGCGACTGCGCGGCCTGCAAGCCCTGCCATGAGCTGCTGCACAAGTTTGGCCGCGAAGAGGCAGACGTCTACCTGTAGGCGTGTGAATCGCAGCAGCCCAAGCAGCCGCCGTTCCCTCGGTCCAGCGGCGCTTTGTGCAGGTCCAAAAGGCCAACTTGTGGAGTGGGCCCACCCCGGCCGTGGGCTGTGATAGAATCACCACGCATGCGGGCATCGCCAAGTGGTAAGGCAATGGCTTCCCAAGCCATCATCCGCGGGTTCGAATCCCGTTGCCCGCTCCAGAATACGCCGGGCCCCTTCGGGGGCCCTTTTTATGGGTACCAGCCTATATGAGAGTAAGCGCCCGGACATGGGCGCACGTACCAAACCCGAAGGGAACCACCATGACTGCCATCCCCATGACGGACGAAGAATGCCGCTTGGCAACCGAGGCCATCTCGGAGCAGCTCGACCGCTACGCAAGCCTGCTGGTAAAGAAGGGCGTTGCTCTTCATCCCGAGCAGGAGCTGGTGCTCTCTGCGCCTGTCGAGCGCGCGGACTTCGCGCGCAGAGTCGTCCGCGCGGCGTACCGAGTTGGCGCAGGCCACGTGACGGTCATCTGGCACGACGACCAAGTGACTCGTCTGACCTACGAGAACGTACCCACTGCGTGGTTCGAGACCGTTCCCTCTTGGCAGCGCGAGCAGCTCAACTCCCTGGCGGAGGATGGCGCCGCGTTTCTCTTCCTCGAGGGATCTGATCCGTCGTCGCTCAAGGGAATCGACCCCGCCAAGCCGGCCACCGCATCGCGCGCCCGCAACGAGCAGTGCAAGTCGTTCCGCGACGGCATGGACTTTGGCCGCAACGCCTGGTGCATTGCCGGCGTTCCCGTGACGGCATGGGCGCGCGAGGTCTTCCCCGAGCTCTCGCCTACCGAGGCGGTCTACCGTCTGTGGGTGGCCATCCTCGAGACCTCTCGTGCCGAGGGCGACGATCCCGAGAGTGCTTGGGAGACGCATAACGCCTCGTTCGAGCAGACCAAACGCATGCTCAACCGCAAGCACTACTCGGCGCTGCGCTACGAGTCCTCCAACGGTACCAACCTTACGGTTGGCCTCACCGAGGGTCATATCTGGGAGGGTGGTGCCGGCAAGCTCCAGGACGGCACGGTCTTCTTCCCCAACATCCCCACCGAGGAGGTCTTTACCTCGCCAGACCGTATGCGCGTTGACGGCATCGTGTACTCCGCGCTGCCGCTGGTGCATAACGGGCAGACCGTGCGCGACTTCTGGCTGCGCTTCGAGGGCGGTGCCGTGGTGGACTACGGTGCCAAAGCGGGCAAGGACGTCCTGCAGCATATTCTCGAGACGGACGAGAATGCCGTGCACCTGGGCGAGGTCGCGCTCGTCTCCAAGAACACGCCCATTCGCCAGAGCGGGATCCTCTTCTACGACACCCTGTACGACGAGAACGCCAGCTGCCACCTTGCGCTTGGCATGGGCTTCCCCGAGTGCGTGAAGGATGGTCTCTCGATGGACAAGGACCAGCTCATGGCTGCGGGCGTCAATCAGAGCCACACGCACGTGGACTTCATGGTTGGCTCCGACGACCTCAATATTTGGGGCGTCTCCGCCGACGGCACCGAAACCCCGGTCTTCATCAACGGCCAGTGGCCGTGGGAGTAGGGACCAGTCCCGTGTCCGGCACGTGGTAGAATTGCGCTGCTACCGTGGCTTTGGCCACAGCATGCGCTCTTAGCTCAGTTGGTAGAGCAGGGGACTTTTAATCCCAAGGTCGAGGGTTCGACCCCCTCAGGGCGCACCAGTAAAAACAAAGGTCAGCGAGCATATCTCGTTGACCTTTTTATTTAGACAAATAAAGTGCGCCAACAGGTGCGCCAAGTATGTAGCGCGTCTGCCTGACGCCTTGCCCCATACCCCCGTTTGTTTCAAGCAGAAATCTTTTCTCGATCGTGCTTGCCAGCCTGCCCCATGCGGGCCTATAGTCGCGCATAGCAACGACAGCCGCGCGAGATATCGCGCGCCACTTTTTGAAGGGGTGACCAACGCATGATTTGCACCGCACGCAGCCATGGCATGGTCTCCCTTCGACGCCAGAACCGACGAATCAGCCCCGCGATGTCGCGCGCGCTGGCATAGGTTCTTGTCGTCTCTCTCGTCACAGACAGTTCTAGACAAGGCACCCAGCAGCGCCCGGCACGATCGGGGGCTCTTCGTGACGTCGCGGCACAACCACGGCGCTCGTTCGTTTGCATGTCTGCAAGGGGTATCAGGGCCCAACAACAGAAAGGTGCACCAACATGGCTGAGAAGGAAAAGGTCGTCCTCGCGTATTCCGGTGGTCTGGACACGTCCGTCATCGTGAAGTGGCTGCAGGTCGAGAAGAACATGGACGTCATCGCCATCTGCGGCAACGTAGGCCAGGACGAGAAGGACCTCTCCTGGATCAAGCAGAAGGCCCTTGACATGGGCGCCATCGCCTCCGAGGCCGTCGACATGCGCGAGGAGTACGCCGAGACAATCGTCTCCAAGGCCATCTGGGCAAACGGCAAATACGAGGGCATCTACCCGCTGCTCTCCGCGCTTTCTCGCCCCATCATCTCCAAGCACCTCGTGGACATCGCGCACGAGTACGGTGCCAAGTACATCGCTCACGGCTGCACTGGCAAGGGCAACGACCAGGTGCGCTTCGAGACCTCCATCCGTGCGCTTGACCCGTCCCTCGAGATTATCGCGCCTGTGCGCGAGTGGGACCTCACCACGCGTGACTCCGAGATGGAGTGGGCCAAGGCCCATGGCGTGCCCGTGCCCACCACTCACAAGAAGCCCTACTCCATCGACGACAACCTGTGGGGCCGCGCCATCGAGTGCGGCGTGCTCGAGGACACCTGGAACGAGCCGCCCGCGGACATCTGGACGATGACCAAGAACCCCGAGGACTGCCCCGCCGACCCCGAGACCGTGGTTATTGGCTTTGAGGGCGGCCTGCCCGTCTCGATCAACGGCGAGAAGATGTCGCTGCTCGACTGCATCATCAAGGCCAACGAGATTGCCGGTCGCAACGGCTTTGGCCGCATCGACATGATCGAGGACCGCGTCGTGGGCATCAAGAGCCGCGAGTGCTACGAGTGCCCCGCCGCGCTGCTGCTCATCCAGGCCCACCAGTCGCTCGAGACCCTGTGCCTCGACGCTGAGACCCTGAAGCAGAAGGCCAAGCTCGATGTTGAATGGGCCTCCACGGTCTACCGTGGCCTCTGGTACTCGCAGAACCGCGAGGCCATCGACGCGTACAACGCCTACACCCAGAAGTACGTCACCGGCGAGGTGCGCATCAAGCTTTGCAAGGGCGGACTGTTCGTCGACGGCCTGCGCTCGCCGTACAGCCTGTACGACTACAACTTGGCCACCTATGACGAGGGCGACACCTTTGACCACACGGCCTCCAAGGGCTTCATCACCATCCACGGCCTGCAGTCCAAGACCTGGTCTCGCGTCCAGGGCCCCGGCTCCAAGCTGCAGTAGATTCGCTATCGGGCGGGATAGACTCGGCCTGTCCGAGAAGCACGTGGAAAGCGATGCCGCCGTCGGGGTTCCCGGCGGCGGCTTTTCTACCAGCTCGTATGCGCGAGCTGTTGCGGTAAGCTAGCAGGCACACTGGCACGGTATCGAGAGGGGCACGCATGGCACTGTGGGGTGGTAGGTTCGAGAAGGGCGTCGATGCCTTCACGCAGGAGTTTGGCGCATCGCTCGAGGACGACAAGGCCATGGCGCAGGAGGACATCAAGGGCTCTCGCGCGCACGCCAAGATGCTGGCCAAGCAGGGTATCATCTCCGGCGACGATGCCGCGGCCATCGACGCTGGCCTGGAGAAGATCTCGGGGGAGATTGCGAACGGCACCTTCGCCTGGGACGTTAACGACGAGGACATCCACATGGCCGTCGAGAAGGCCCTCACCGCAGACATCGGTACGCCTGGCGCGCGCCTTCACACAGGCCGCTCGCGCAACGACCAGGTGGCGACCGACATACGTCTCTATGTCAAGCGGCTCTGCGAGGAGCTCCTCGAGGGCAATGTAGAGCTGCGTCGTACCCTCTTGAGCGTTGCCGAGAAGAACCTGGGCGTGGTGATGCCGGGGTACACGCACCTGCAGCACGCGCAGCCAGTGCTCTTCTCGCACCACATGCTGGCGTACTTCTGGATGTTCTCGCGCGACTATACGCGCCTTGTCGCCGCTCGTACCGCGGCCGACGCCAACCCGCTGGGATCAGCGGCGCTCGCCGGCACCACCTATCCGCTCGATCGCGACTACACCACCCAGCTCCTGGGCTTTGACCATGCGATTCCCAACTCGATGGACGCCGTCTCGGACCGCGACTACCTGCTCGATCTTGGCTACGTCTGTGCAGTAAGCATGATGCACCTCTCGCGCCTGTGCGAGGAGATCGTCCTGTGGAGCAGCACGGAGTTTGGCTTCATCACGCTCTCGGACAGCTACTCCACCGGCTCGTCCATCATGCCGCAGAAGAAGAACCCAGACTTTGCTGAGCTCACACGTGGCAAGACTGGCCGCGTCTACGGTGACCTCATGGCGCTGCTCACCACCATGAAGTCGCTCCCGCTTGCCTACAACAAGGACCTCCAGGAGTGCAAGGAGGGACCGGCCGATGCTGCCAAGACTCTGCTCGATTGCATGGCGATTGCCTCCGGGATGCTTGAGACCATGACCGTGAACGCCAGCACCATGCTTGCGCAGGCAGGCAAGGGCTTCACCGCCGCCACGGATGTTGCCGACTACCTGGCCAAGAAGGGTATGCCCTTCCGCGAGGCGCATGAGGTTGTGGGTAAGCTGGTGCTCTACTGCGAGAAGCACGGCAAGGGCCTTGAGGACCTGACGGCAGAGGAGTTCCAGGCTGCAAGCCCCCTCTTTGGGGATGACATTGCCCAGGACCTTGACCCCGCAGGCATTGCCAATGCCCGCGTGACCTATGGTGGTACGGGTGAGAAAGCGGTGTGCGTGCAGCTTGCCGAGGCCAAGGAGCGCCTGGCGGCCGACGGAGGCCGGTAGGGCAGCCTAGACCGGACAAAAGTGGGGCGGACGCGCTCGTGCGTGCCCGCCCCACTGCTGTGTCTGCCCGAAAACGCACTATCGAACGGGACGTTGTGGTCCGCTGAAATAGCGCGCTAGTCCCCGAAGAGCCTGTGCGCGCGCGAGCGCATCGCGGCGCTTCTCTCGCCCGTGGCCTCAGCGTTCTTATGGTATGCGCGCCCGTCAAACATGAGAACGTCACCTTCGCGGGTTCCCGGCGGAAGCTGCGATTGCGGCACATTGCGCATGTGACCCAGACCCGCCTCCACAACGGCGACGTTGCCCTCAAAACGGTCCACGATGACTCGTTCCATGCGACGCTCCTTTCTGCGCGGATCAAGCGGATGGTCCCGGCCTAGGTTGGCGGGTGGCACTTGGAGCAAGGTTCGAGTCCCTGCGCCTTGGCCTCGGAAAGGCTTATGGGAATCTTGCTCTTCCTAAGGTACTTGCAACCCTCACGATGGTACTTTCCTCCGGTTTTTGTTGTGTAGACGGTGGGGTCGGAGCCGTCGCCGGCATCGGTTTGGCTGCTGGTTGCTCCGGCGGCCGCGGCACCTGTGGCAGCAGCGCCTGAGGAATCGCTGGACTCGCTGCCGGAGTCCGTATTTCCGGCTACAACGGTTCCTTCTTTCTCGGCGCTGGCAGAGAGGCTTGTCCCGTCAGACTCGATGGTCACGGTTCCGTTGGCACCCGTTCCGTAGACCGTTGTGCCCGAGAGCGCGTCGAGTGCCTCTTGGGTTGGGTGACCGTATGAGTTGCCAACGCCGTAGGAGATAACGGCATAGGTTGGGCTCAGGCTTGCCACCAGGCTTGCGTTGGTCGAGGTCCTACTCCCGTGGTGGCCCACCTTGAGCACATCGACGTGGGTGTTGCACGCCTGCGAGATAAGGCTTGAGGAGGCGTCGCCCGTGAAGAGGAAGCTGTTCTGCCCATAGGTTAGAAGCACGATGACAGAGGCGTCGTTGAGGTCGTCGTAAGAGGCGCCACCCTGCGGCCCAAGGATCTGAATCGAGTACAAGTCACTGTCGCCAATGGCCTTGCCGGCGGACGAGCCGTGGGTCTCGATGTCGCGCGACTCAATGGCGTCGAGGAAGTTCTCGAAGGTCTCCGTGTTGGTGGAAGCGTCAGGTGCCCAGAGCTCACCCACGTCAAGAGACGAGATGACCGTGGTCAGACCGCCAATGTGGTCCTCGTGGGGGTGGGTGGCAACTACGTAGTCAATGCCTGAGTACCCCAAACCCTTGATGTATGAGAGGACCTTCTCGCCGGCGTCCGTGGGGCCGCCGTCTATGAGAAGGGTCTTGCCGTCCGGAAGCTCAATGAACTCGGAGTCGCCCTGGCCAACGTCGATAAAGTGCGCCTTGAGCGGCCCCGCAGGTTGGGGTACGGGCTTCTTGGCAAGCGCCGCCGCCTTGAGGGAATCAACCTCGCTGGCATCCATGTGCTGGGACATGAAGGAGGCGGCGCTCTCTATGGCGGCATCTATGTCCGCGTCACTCATGGCAGAGAGGTCGCTTGCCGCGTAGGAGACGTCTGCGTTAGCGGATGCTCCGTTATCGAGCGTGACGGTAGCACTAGAATCGCTCTCGATGAGCGTGCCGTCTTGAGCCAAGAGGTAATGGCTGGCGGGCGTTACGGTATACCTGCCGGCATCAAGATCCTTGGTGACATCGTCTGAGAAGGAAAGCTCGAAGGTCTGGGGCTCTCCACCGTCCTTGGTTACGGTGGCCCAAGCCTTGGCTCCCGTAGTGTCAAATGACTGGTCGCTGCTTGCCGTGAGCGCGAGCGTTCCCGTGCTCGGCGCTTCCTGCGATGCTTGCGTGGGCTGGGAGGCGGAGCTGGTGTCTTGCGGGGTCCCGCCACCTGCGATGGCGCCAACAACACATAAGAAGACAAAGATGGCAAGGGTTATGAGGAGCCCCCTCTTGAGGCGGTGCTTACCCTTGGCGCCTGTGGCGCGCTCTGCTCGCGGCTTCCTTCTCATCTTCATTGGTCGTGTCTCCCAAATGCTGCCTGAGCTACCAAACCAGTGCTTTTATTCAAGTATTTATAAACGCTCTTCAGGGGTGCCGACTTGCGTTTTCTACCAGCGTGATAATGGGAGGGCTGGTCGGCAATTGGCTAACGCGTGTGGCTCTGGGCAATCCGGTGCCGCTTGCCGGAAAACCAAGCCGTCCAGCTGGTATTGTCGACGATGTGCTGTAGTATGAACTATGAGAACAAATGTTCTATTTTCCGTCTGCAGAATGGGGGACGCATGGATAGCCATTACGTCAACGGAAGGATGCGGCAGGTTTTGCCTACAACAGAACCACTTGAGGTTGAAGAGCCTGATTACCTGCCACCATCTCAGATGGGTCCTGGACCAAGTTGGATGAGCAGGCGTGCCCGCGTGATTGTGACGGTGGTGCTCGCAGTGCTGGCACTGGTCTCGGCGGTTCCCGTGGCAACGCACTTCTCGGCCCCAGAGACATACACGAGCGTCAACGAGACGCTCGACAGCCAGAAGAGCACCGCTCTTGGGCTTGTCGCAACCGCCACAACGGCATCGGTGGCGGTCTCAGCCATCCCAGATGACGTGGGCACGCCCATTGCCAACCAGCTGGCAGACCTCTCGGGCAAGCTTGCGGTGGTTCTCGCCATCATCTACCTCGAGAAGTTCCTCCTTACCACCTTTGGGCTCATTGCCTTTAGGTGGTTCGTGCCCGCCGGGATCCTCTTCCTGTGCCTGTGGATGTGGCTTCGCGGGAGGTGGAGCCCCAGCCGGGTTCTGTTTGTCTGGGGCGTCAAGCTCTTGGTTGTGGCCTTGGCACTTGTAACGCTTGTGCCGGTTAGCACGGGCATCACCCAAAACATCACCATCCAGTACCAGACGTCCCTGCTGGCAGAGAAGGCAAGCCAAGAGGCCAACCAGACGAGCGAGACCGTCTACGAGGACAACACCAACCAAGACACCGAGGAGAGCCAGAACATTCTTGAGATGCTGGGGTCTGCCATATCCAGCGGGGTCGATGCGCTGGCCTCCGGTGCGGCGGATGCTGCCAATGCCGTGGGAGAGCAGCTCAACAGTCTTGTTGACGCCGTGGCTATGAGTATTGTGACGTCCTGCCTGGTGCCCCTTGCTGTGCTCCTGCTCTACTTCTGGCTCATCAAGCTGTTTACCGGTGCGGACCTTACGGGCTACGTGTCAAAGGCCCAAGGGGTGGTGGGATCGGCCGTGCGTGGGGCGGGATCTGCCGCGCGTGGAGCCGTCAAGCGGCACCGTGCCTCCACATCCAAGTAAGCCGCCGCGGTAGAATCAAAGCATCAAAGACCTCGCTGCGAAAGGAACGCAGATGATCGATCGCTATACCCGTCCCGAGATGGGCCACATCTTCTCGCTGGAGAACAAGTACGCCATCTGGCAAGAGATCGAGGTCCTCGCATGCGAGGCACAAGCCGAGCTCGGCAAGATTGGCATCACCAAGGAGGAGGCCGCCTGGATTCGCAACCACGCCGCCTTCGACAAGGATGAGGTCGATGCCATCGAGGCCGTCACCAACCATGATGTGATTGCCTTTCTCACGGATATGGGCCGTCACATCGACGCAGACGTCCCCGAAGGCGACCCAAAGCCTAGCCGCTGGGTCCACTTTGGCATGACCAGCTCGGACCTTGGCGACACTGCGCTGTGCTACCAGCTGGTCCAGGCAACGGACATTCTTCTTGATGACTGCAAGAAGCTCGGTGAGATTTGCAAGCGTCGTGCCTTCGAGGAGCGAGAGACCCTCTGCGTTGGTCGCACCCACGGCATTCACGCCGAGCCCATGACCTTTGGCATGAAGTTTGGCAGCTGGGCCTGGGAGCTCAAGCGCGATTACGATCGCCTCAAGGACGCCCGCGCAAACGTGGCCTTTGGTGCCATCTCTGGTGCGGTTGGCACGTATAGCTCCATCGACCCCTTTGTCGAGGAGTACGTCTGCGAGCACCTTGGCCTGGTGCATGATCCGCTCTCTACGCAGGTCATTTCTCGCGACCACCACGCCTACCTTGCCGGCGTCCTTGCCACCACGGCGGCCACCTGCGAGCGCATTGCCACAGAGATTCGCAACCTTCAGCGCACCGACACCCTCGAGGTTGAGGAGCCCTTCCGCAAGGGTCAGAAGGGCAGCTCGGCCATGCCCCACAAGCGCAACCCCATCACCGCCGAGAAGGTCTGCGGCCTCTCTCGTGTCGTGAAGGCCAATGCCCAGGTTGCCTTTGACGACGTGGCCCTCTGGCACGAGCGCGACATCTCGCACTCCTCTGCCGAGCGCGTGGCTCAGGCAGACAGCTTCATCGCGCTTGACCATATGTTCCAGTGCCTCATCCGCATCGTGGACGGTCTGTTGCTCTATCCGCAGCGCATGTTCGCCAACCTCAACAAGACCCGTGGCCTCATCTACTCGAGCAAGGTTCTGCTCGCTCTTGTCGAGACCGGCATCACGCGTGAGGAGGCCTACAAAATCGTGCAGGATGACGCCATGGCTACCTGGCACGAAGTCCAGGACTGCACGCCGGGCACGTCCTTCAAGGACAAGCTTGCGGCAGACAGTCGCTGCACCCTTACCTCGCAGCAGCTGGATGCAATCTTCGACCCGCAGAGCTTCCTTGTGCGCAAGGACGTAGTCTTCGATCGCCTGGAGAAGCTGGAGTTCGAGTAGGCTGCCAGATTGGCGCCACCTGCACTACGCACGACCAACAAGAAGGGGACCCATGTTCCACTACGACTTCAGGCCGCGGGGTGTCTGCTCGCAGGCCATCCACGTTGACCTTAGCGACGACGGCACCACCATCGAGGGCGTAGCCTTCGATGGTGGCTGCAACGGCAACCTCAAGGCCATTGGCAAGCTGGTCAAGGGCCAGCCCGTCGACCAAATCTCAAACATTCTTGACGGCAACACCTGCGGCCCTCGCCGCACCTCCTGTGCAGATCAGCTGAGCCACGCGCTGCGCGAGGCCCAGGCTGCGGCGCGTGTCTAGGGGCTCGACGTGCTGGGCCATCGCCACACGCAAGCATCTCGCCATGCGGGCCTCACGCGCCGCTCGTTCTTCAAGACGGGCGTTGCGGCCGCGTCGGCCGCTACAGCCATAGGAGTCCTTGCGGGCTGTACAAACTCCGCCGAGGACACTGCGGACACAGCCGAGCCCGTCAACGTCTCAGAGGACACGGGCACGAGCATCCTCGACGCCTTTACCTCGGTAAACCTGCCCTACTCTGCGAGCAACCAGTGGACGCTGCCTCTTGGCAGCGTCCTCCACCCGGCAGAGGGCGTGTGGCTTCCCGTCACTACGGCAGGGGCCTCCGCCACCCCCATGGTGATCGCCTCCGCGTTTTCCACCTCTTCTGGCGAGCTCAAGGAGGTGGTCACCAAGACCGTCACGGGCACCACAACCTCGGTCATCTACAGCGTGACGTGCTCGGACTCGGTCTACGCTTGGGTCGAGCTGGACATGATTACCCGCGAGTGGAGCCTCTTTGCCTCTGCCTTTTCGAACGGCGCCCTCACGGGTGAGACCAAGACTCTCTGGCAGGCAGATTCAGACTGGGATCCCGCGCTTGTTGCTTGCAGCGGCACTTCGGTCATCTGGCAAGTGCAGCCCTCCTCTTCTGGCTCAAAGACTGCCGAGAGCTCCTATTGCTATCTGTGGACCGTTGGTGCCTCAGACGCCCAGGCGGTTGTTGAGTCTCCGGGACGCTTTGCCACGGCGCCCACCGTCTGCGGGGACTGGGTGGTTCTCACCCCCCGTGTTCGCGCAAGCGAGGGGACCTACTACGGCGTCACTGCCTACACCATCGATGACGGTCTCAAAACGAAGGTCGACCAGCTCGTGATGCCTGCCTCGGTAAAACCCTTCCGCGCCTGCCGCATGGGCGAGAAGTTCGTGGTCTCCGTCGAGGCTAACTACAGCTCGGGTGGTCTCCTCGGCAACATGGGCACTTACATTGGCTCTAGTGATGGCAGTGACTTCCTCTACCTCTCCCGCGAGCCATTCGAATGCGCTGCTGCCGGCAAGAATGGCGTCTACTTCATAAAGAGCCGTTCATCATACATTGTGGTTAACGCCGCGGACCAAACGTACAGCGTGCTCTCGTCGGTCGACCGAAGCGTGGACTATGGCGAGTACCCGGCGCGCGTGGGCGAGTGCAACACCTTTGTGACGTTCTCGTCGGTCAAGGACGCCACCACCGGCTACCCCGCTTCCGTAATTGTGAGAACCTTCCCCCTATAGCTTGGTTGGACTTAGGGGCTAGTGGGGTACACTACTATGGAACTAGTATGGAAACGGTGGGTTTATCTATTCACCGAGTACATCTAAGCTTAAAGGAGGCCGCATGGCTTCGGACGAGAAGAAGATTCTGCTGGTAGAAGACGAGAAGGCAATTCGGGACGTCGTGGCTGCCTATCTCGACCACGAGAACTATATCGTGCGTGGCGTCGGCGACGGTCAGAGCGCCGTCGAGGAGTTCGAGAAGCACTCGTTTGACCTCGTGATTCTCGACCTCATGCTTCCCAAGCTCTCGGGCGAGCGCGTGTGCCGTGCCATCCGCGAGACGTCCAACGTGCCCATCATCATGCTCACCGCAAAGGGCGAGGTCGAGGATCGCGTCATTGGCCTCGAGCTTGGTGCCGACGACTATCTCATCAAGCCCTTCTCGCCGCGAGAGCTCATCGCGCGCGTGCGCGCGCTGCTCCGCCGCGCCCACACCGAGACCGAGCCCCAGCTCGAGGTCCTGGACTTTGGCGACCTGGTCATCGACATCTCTGGCCACAAGGTCATGGTCGAGGGCAAGGAGGTCGACCTCACGGCCTCAGAGTTCAAGCTCCTCACCACGCTTGCGCGCTATCCTGGCCGCGTTTACACCCGCATGGAGCTGGTCGAGAAGGTCCTTGGCTACGACTTCGAGGGCTACGAGCGCACTATCGACTCCCACGTTAAGAACCTGCGTGCCAAGCTGGGAGACGATCCACGCAATCCGCGCTGGCTCTACACCGTTCACGGTGTGGGCTATCGCTTCGAGGCTCCCCAGGCCGATGACAAGGCCAAGGCGGCCAAGGCCAAAGCCGAGTAGGAGGCCAGCGTGGCCTCGCATGAACCAAGCAACGATCGCGCGGCCAATGGCGGCTCTGATACCGCCACGGGCCGCGGCTCGTTTAACACGATAAAGCCGGATCCCAAGCACAGCTGGACCTACTCCACCAAGATGGCCATCTCGTTTGCGCTTACCGCGGTCATGACGGCGGCCATCTTCGTGATGGTCCTGGCTGTTGTGTGGGAGAGCCAGTTTAAGGCCTATACCAGGAGCAACATGCAGTCGCTCGCCCAGTCGGCGGCGGACACGCTTGCCATTGGGTACGACACCGCCGGCTCCTGGACGCCAGAGGTCATCGCCAACGCGTCGTCCTTCTCGGCTTCGTCACCAGACGTGAGCCTCCAGGTGCTGGACGAGGACGGCAACATCCTCTACGACGACTCGGTGGGCTTGTCTCGCCACGGCGATTCCGGCGTCACCACGGGAACAACCACGGTACCCACGGCATCGGAGTCTGTGGTCACTGCCAGCGTGGTTGACTCCGAGGGCGAAACGGTAGGAACGGTGCGGCTGTGGGCCTTTGGCTCGGATGCGCTTCTCACCTCCTCGGACGCCAAGTTCCGCGAGAGCTCCTACGGCGCCATCGCCGCGGCTGCCGCCATTGCGGTTGTGCTCGCGGTGATCATTGGCTACTTTGTCTCGCGCTCGCTCACCAAGCCCATCCAGCGCATCACGCGCACCGCATCGCAAATCAGGAACGGTGACCTCACTGCCCGTACGGGCGTGCGCGGCACGGACGAGATTGGCCAGCTAGGCGAGACCTTTGACGACATGGCAACGTCGCTCGAGAAGGACCTCAAGCTCGAGCACCGTCTTACCAGCGACGTTGCGCATGAGCTGCGCACGCCGCTCATGGCCATCCTCGCAACCGTCGAGGCCATGCAGGATGGTGTGCTGCCGGCAGATGACGAGCACCTTGAGACCCTTGCATCAGAGACGCGCCGTCTTTCTCGCCTTGTCGACGCCATGCTCAAGCTCTCGCGCCTCGAGAACGGCACGACCGAGCTTAAGGTCGAGCGAACCGACGTGGTCTACCTGGTCAAGAGCCTTGTGAGCTCCCAGCACCAGCTCTTCCACGAGAAGGGCCTGCACCTGCGCTTCAAGGACGATACCGCTCATGGTGAGTGCCAGGCAGACGTGGATCCTGACCTCATTCGTGAGGCTGTGGTCAACCTCATGAGCAATGCCATGCGCTACACCGACGAGGACGGTTGGGTTGTTGTCTCGGTGGGCTCAGACCACTCGGACGCCATCATCTCGGTGCGTGATACGGGCATTGGCATTGCCAAGGAGGACATCCCGCAGACCTTCTCGCGCTTCTGGCGCTCTGACGTGAGCCGCGAGCGCGTCTCTGGCGGCCTGGGCGTGGGTCTCTCGATCACCAAGGAGATTGTGGACCGGCACAACGGCACCATCTCGGTCGACTCGGAGCTTGGCAAGGGCACCACGTTTACCATCCGCGTGCCGCTCAACCGTGGCCGCCGCAATCTCAAGCAGGCGCTGCAGGAGAAGCAGCAGGAGAAGTAGGGGTACTGCGACACAGCTGCCCTGATGTGCTCGAGTCCTGCGGCCGTGCGCTACACTACTCACTGTGTGCCTGACTAGCGGGCGCATTATCAACAGGAAACGAGGTCTATCGTGGCAGACATCGAGCTTCGCCCGGATTCCCATGGCAAGGTTCGCGACATCTATGACTGCGGGGATGCCCTGCTCATGGTTGCGTCGGATCGCATCAGCGCGTTCGACTACATCCTTCCGGACGAGATTCCCTATAAGGGTGAGATTCTCACGCGCATCTCGGCCTTCTGGTTCGAGCGCTTTGCCGACCTCATGCCCAACCACATGATCTCGATGGACGTGGCTGACTATCCGGCTGAGTACCACCGCTACGCCAGCTATCTGGCTGGCCGTTCCATGCTGGTCAAGAAGGCCAAGACCATCCCCATCGAGTGCATCGTGCGCGGGTATCTCACTGGCTCCGGCAAGAAGACCTACGATGCCAACGGCACCGTCTGCGGCATCAAGCTGCCCGATGGTCTGGTGGAGGCCTCCAAGCTTCCCGAGCCCATCTTTACCCCGTCGACCAAGGCGGCCCTGGGCGATCACGACGAGAACATCTCGTTTGAGCGCTGCGCCCAGATTGTGGGCGAGGAGACTGCGGCTCAGCTGCGTGACGCCTCTCTTGCCATCTACAAGGCGGCAGCCGAGTACGCGGCCACGCGCGGCATCATCATCGCCGACACCAAGTTCGAGTTCGGCTTCATCGACGACGAGCTCACGCTAATCGACGAGTGCCTCACGCCGGACTCCAGCCGCTTCTGGCCTGCTGATGGCTACCAGCCCGGTCACGTGCAGCCCAGCTACGACAAGCAGTACGTGCGTGATTGGCTCAAGGCAAACTGGGACATGACCGGCGAGCCGCCCCACCTGCCCCAAGACGTCATCGAGGGAACGTCCAGCCGCTACCAGGAGGCGTTCCAGATCATCACCGGCCACGAGTTCGAGCCCATGAAGGAGTCCCATGTCACTGCGTGATACCATCGACGGCGCCCGTAAGGAGGCGCAGGAGGCCGGTGGCCTGACCGGCAACGTTAAGTCCGCCGCTCCCAAGGCCGAGAAGCCCGAGCGTGGCGCAAAGGCCGAGAAGCCCGGCAAGGACGAGGCCGAGAAGCGCGACCCCATGACCACCAGGAGTTATCACAGCTCCGCGGCCGGCGCCAAGCCCAGCCGCGAGGCAGCCTCAACGGTTCGTGCGGCTTCTTCCGGTTCCTCCACAGGCCTGGGCGGAATGGGCGGCGGTCTCTTTGGCGGTGGAAGCACGCCCGCTGAGAAGGAGGCCCGCAAGGAGGAGAAGCGCCGTCAGCGCGAGGAGGAGGACTTCCGTCAGCGTGGTTACGACCTTATCCTTCGCTCCAACGAGAAGTACCGTCGCACCGACCGCACGTGGTGGATTCTTATCGGCGTGGGCTTTGGCATGACCATTGTGTCGCTGATCCTTGTGTGGGCGTTCCCCGCTGACAGCACGAACTACCAGACCATTGTGGGCATCGCGTCCGTGGCATCGCTGGTGCTTGCGTACGGCCTGATTATCGGCGCGTTTGTGTACGACTGGCGCGTGCGTCGTCCCGTTCGCAAGGCGGCTGAGCGTAAAGTTGCTAGCTACAGCGACAAGAAGCTCGCCGAGCTCTTCGAAGAGCAGCGCCGCCGCGAAAACGCTGCCGATGCCGCGCGTCAGGCCGAGAAGGAAGCGGCCAAGCAGCGCCGCGCTAACAAGAAGAAGTAGCGCGCGTACCGTGGCACATGCCGTTTTTCGATGGTAAAATGTCTTTTCGCACGCCCTCGTAGCTCAGGGGATAGAGCACAGGTTTCCTAAACCTGGTGTCGGCCGTTCGAATCGGCCCGGGGGCACCACGAATCGTTGCAGGTCAGGGCCTTTGGGGGCTCTGGCCTGCTTGCTTTTGTGGTGGGGTGCCAGGTGCGAAGCCGTGCGAGAAGCGCGCCTGCGGGGAATTGCCATCTTCCACTTGCAGGAATTACCCTTCGGGCGAGTTTTTGCCGCCCGAAGGGCCGTTTTGTACGTGATTGCTTCAATAACTCTCTCTCCGGCGCCGTTTTCTCGCCCGAGAGAGTTTCCGCAGGAGGACGCCGGCAAACCCCTTCGGCGTCATGCGCCTCCCTACGGCTGGTACCGCATGAGCGCTACACTCAGGTTGCGGCCATTGGCCGTTGCCCCGCAACCACTGGCGAAGGGGAAGTCATGTTCAGCCCGTTTCGCGATGACAAAGGTCGTCCAAAGGCAATCGCCGATGTGACCTGGGAGGATCTGTCCCAGCTCTCGGAGCTCGAGGAAGGCTTTGCCTTGGAGTTCAAGCAGACCTTTGGGCCCAGCGTGCGTAGGAAGATTCCCAAGATCGTGGCTTCGTTCTCAAACTCGCGCGGCGGATGGCTGGTGATTGGCATCGCGGACGATTCTCGCGAGGTCGTACCCGTCCCTCGAGGCACCGCAGACGTTAGTCAGGTGATTGGCGAGCTCTGCCGCCGTCACGTCTCGCCTGCGCCCCACTTTGAGGTCCGCTTCCTAGCGGATCCCTCGGATGACAGCCATGGCGTAATCCTCGTGCGCGTGGATGAGGGGGACTTCCCGCCATACGTCGCTGACGGTATCGTCGAGATACGCGAGGGTTCAACCTCGGGACCGGCTGACGGAACGGCGCTGGTCGACCTCTACGATCGCGCGACAAGCCGACGCTTGGACGTGCGCCGGTTCTGCCGCCGCACGGTCTACTATCCCATGGCGGATGACACGACAGACCCCGTTGCCCTCTTTGACCTGTACCTCTTTAGACTCGGTCCGGAGGAGGACGAGGCAAACTCGCGCACGAGCATCAACGAGGGAGCCGCCGCAATGCGCGCGGCCTTCGAGTGCTATGGGATTGGCTGCCGCGTCCAGCATGCGCACGATAGTCTGGTATTTAGAACGTCGCAGAGGGACGAGACGGTCGTTGCGCACTCGGCCATTGAGCTCTTCCCCAACGAGTCAATGAAGCTCTCGGTTCCCGCCGTAATGGTCACGGGGGAGGAACGCGAGCAGGCCCTGCGATTGCTCTCCCAACGCACGCTCTTCTCGCCGCGGCCAGATGCGCGCCTGATGGACGCTACGGCCACGCTCCGTCGTGTGACGAGAATGGCGTCTCTGCTTGATCGCTACGTTCGCCTGCGCGGGCTGTCCTGGCGAGAGTACGCGGTGGCATATGAGCTCGAGCACATGGCCGGGGTTACGCTGTGGTCGAAAAATGAGACGTACCTCAACTACGCGGCATGCTATGGTGTGCTGTACTGCGCGACAACCGACTGCATATCACGCATCCGCTATCTCGACGACGGCGTACATGACACGTTCCGTGCACGCCAGTTTGCCGGAAGCCACTTTTTCGAGGCGTGCGGCTTGCCGCTTGGCTCGCCCGACCCCGAGGACGTGGAGTTGGTAAACGCGCTGCTCAGCACCAATGCGGAACGATAGAGGAGAGACCCAAGACGGCGTTTCGCTCACGTTGCCTGCGTGGCCGCCTTGGTTGGCGAAACGTTGAGCCAACGTACCTTACAATTGTGGAGCAACAAGCCTTGCAACTGTGGAACTTGCTACTCTGCAATCTGGGAAGCTTCTGGGTGAAGCACGACTAGCTCACTTGCCGGATAACTGCCCGAGCGAGAATTACGCACGGTCGAGCGCTGACCTCGCAGACAACTGGGCTTTTTCGTCTCGTCCTAGACCGTGCGTAGTTCCTTGCTGATGGGGATTGGCGACGGGACGGCTAGCTAATTCATTCTCTCTTGGGACGAGAGCTCCTTTGCCACTTCGATACCTATGCGGTGCGGTATGCCAACGACAAGTGCGTTGCCCATGCAGAATGCGCGGTGGCCATCGGTCATCCCCGTATTGGTCCAACCCTTTGGAAAACACTGGAGCTGGTCGAGCTCATCCGGAACTAGTCTGCGGAGCCGCCCGTCCTCGCATTGCACAACATGCTTGAATCGAGACGCTCCTCGACCGCCCTCGCCGGTAAGAATTGTTCGAGAAGGCTTGTTCGTTGGATCCGGGAAGGACATGGCACCTTCGGAATAGCTGTATTCGAAGCCAGTGGCTTTGTTGGTGCGCTTCTCCTTCTTGGAACCCTTGAGGTACTCCCACTTCTCCCGCTGTGATTCGGGAACGAAGAACTCTTCGGGTACTTCCGCTTTGGGTACCAGAACGTCCCCCAGGGTCTTCCGAGGGCCGTTGTAGGCCTCCAACACCCTGCAGGTAATTGCCCTGTTCCCAACCATGACACCCGCATCCGAGAAGGGTGAGATTTTACCGCCCAAGTTGAAGGACTGGGAGGCAACATAGGGATCAGCCGGGATATCGACATAGCTGACTGTCTCGGGCGCCTCCATAGGGAAAGCACTCGCCATCGCACCATGCAGAAGCCTCTCCTTGAGGTCCCACTTAACGTTGCGTTCGGCAAGTATGTAGACACGCTTCCTTCGCTGAGGAAAACCGTATTCCGCGCTGTTGACAACGCGCCACTCTACCGAGTAGCCGAGCGAAGCTAGGCAAGAGAGAATGATCGCAAAGTCGCGGCCGCGCTGCTTCGCCGGGCTCTTGAGGAGCCGGTCCACGTTCTCGAACATGCACCAGCGGGCGTTGTTGGAAGATTTGGCGAGCTGGATGCGCAGGAAGCGATAAATTGACCACCACAGCACGCCCTTCTTGCCTTCGATTCCATCAGCTTGCGAGAGAGGGCGAGCAACCGAGTAGTCTTGGCAGGGGAATCCGCCAACCACCATATCGACGTCTGGAATAGCTCGCCGACCGGCGTCATATTCGTCGAGAACGAGAGCAATATCCTCGTTTACTACAGAGCCCTTTCCAAAGTGGTCTTCGTAGCATCGAGCAGCAAACTGTCTCTTGTCGGAGCCTGGCTCCCATTGGTTTGCCCATATGGTTTTGTATGGACCGGCTGCAGGGAGCTGCCAGCCCTTTGCGTTATCGCTATAACCCTCAAGGCCAAGCCTGAACCCACCGACTCCTGCGAAGAGCTCGGCTACCGTAATCTGCTGGTCCACGTTTCTCCGTTCGCTGTCTGTGGACTAATTCCTAGGCGATCATGATAGCCGATCCCCGTGGCGTTAATTGTGGCTATCTGTGCCCAACGCTCCGTCGATTTCCTTCTGCATGTATGACGCGTTGAGCCAGAAGCACTTCTTAACTACTGGAGCACCGTGAGGCTGGGGCCGAGTGTCTCGCGCATTGCGTGCATGTGGGCGTACGTGGCAGCAGCGGTTTTCGGTTGCCTTAACCGAAATCTCTGCATGTCCGCGGCGCACATTTGTCTGCATTTGCTCGTAGCAGCGCTGTGCCTCCGGGATGTCTCTCTCAGGCATCTGCCAGAACGTCACGTCTGAGAGCTTGTAGATTCCGTCGCAACCTTCTCGATAGATAACGAGGAGCCACATCTGCTGAAGGTACCCAAGGAAGTCCGAATCTTCAAAAGGTGTCTTCTCGAGCTTGAAGTAGTCGAACGGTGGAAAGGAGATGGCCTCCTTCGGACGTCCGTTCTTCTTGAGACGTATTGTTTTTGGCTGAATGCCTGCCTTAGCGAACTCATCAATCTCGGCATCCTTGGCAACTCCAAGGATTGATTTGGTCACAAGCGCGCAGGAATCCTTTGGCAGATTCTTTCCCGACATCCCAATGCTGAACCTCCGGCATAGCTCTTCTTGGGTCATGCCAAAGTAGGGCTTGAACCGCTTGCGTACGAGTGCGAGGAGGCCAAGTCCGTTCTCGTCCTCAGTTCGCGCAATCGCCTGGCGCTTTTCGCGCAATTTGTTCTCTGCTGCAGTCATATAGGAAGCCTTGAGCGCCCACGCACGAGGCTTCGCTTCGATGTTGGAATACGGCTGCGGGGTCCTCACTGCAGAGTTGGCTGCTTTGGTGCAAGCTTCAAGATAGAGGGTGTCGGAGCCCGAAATGTCCTCTGCGTGTCCCGCCCGAACCTTACTCACCACCGTCTCCCAGTCAATCTTGAATTGAGGCATATCTTCCTCAGGGAGACCCCACAACTCGGCCATCTCAACCTTGTAGTCAAGTGGGTCGGCGTCCTTTTCCCAGACGTAGGAGATGAGAAGAATCTTTTTTGCCTTCTTGAGGAGGTGACTGGTCTCGAACGTCTCGTGTACCACAGTCATGTAGTTGATCTGCATGAGAACGAGGCGCTCTTTAGCGACTAGCTCGCCGCTCTTGTTATGCTTTACCGGAGTCGACTTTAGTTCGAGCCCGGCATCAGGAAAGTCCGGTGCAGATTCGCTGTTTGGGCTATAGCGAAAGTAGTACTCCTCGAGGGCATTTCCAAATGAACCTCGCCGACGTTTTGGGCTTTGGAGCTCGGGTGCGCTTGTCTTCTCACGCAGGGTGTGGCCCACAAGATTCCCTGCGTACTCGACGATTGACTCAATCTTTGTGGGGTTGTATGGAAGGCCGTTCTTGTCCACGGGTGCCTCCGGTACGAGAAGTCCTAGCAGCGGAGCGTTTGAAAAAAGCCAAACCAGCATACAGCTAGAGTAGCGCCTCGATTAGTGTGCGACCCTGTCCTGCCCTCACAACAAAGCCCCGGCCGCATTGCTGCGACCGGGGCTTTGTCCTGCTGCCAGCCTTCCCTATGTCCCGCTGGTTGTCGAGCCGGAGTTGGTGTTTTCGCCGTTGCCCGAGTTAGTTCCGCCGTTGTTGGTCGACGAGTTGCTATTGCTGTTCGATCCGTTGTTGGTGCCAGAGTTGGAGCTGCCGGACCCGCTCGAAACCACAATCGTGATGGTCGATCCCGCCGTCGCGGAGGTTGCAGACTGCGAGATGACCTTGCCCTTTGCAACTGAGCTGCTCGCCTCGGTGGTCACCGTCACACCAAAGCCTGCGTTCTTGAGCGCGCTCTCGGCGGAGTACTGGTCCTCGCCCAAGACGTTGGGCACCGAGACGGAGGATGGGCCGGTGGAGACCGTAATGGTTACGGTGCTGCCCTTGTCGGCGCTCGTACCGGCGTAGGGGTTTGTGCTAATGACGTTGCCCTTCTCGACGCTGGACGAGGAGGACTGGGTGACGCTCACCTCAAAGCCCGCACTCTGGAGCGCGCTTGTTGCGCTGGACTGGGACTCGCCCACCACGTTGGGAACGGGGACCTGCTCAGCGCCCTGCGAGAGGTGATAGGTGATGGTATCGCCGGCCTTGGCGGAGGTCTCAGCAGCAGGCTCCTGCTCGGCAACGTGGCCAACTTCGACGTCGGCGTTGTAGACAGAGTCACCGGCCTGCCCCTTGAGCCCGTACTTGTTGAGCAGGTCTTGCGCCTCTGAAGGCGTGCAGTTGGTGAGGTCTGGCACCGTGACCGACGCCGCTGGCTCCTCGCCCTTCGAGACCACAATGTCGATGCTCGAGCCCTCGGTTGCCGTTCTGCCGGCTCCGGGGGTCTGCTCGATGATCTTGCCCTCTTCGACGGAGGGGGAGTACTGCTCGGACACGTTGCCTATCTGGAAGCCGTGACCGTCGGAGTCGAGCTGGGCCTGGGCATCGTCCTGCGTGAGGCCAAGGAGGTTGGGCACCGAGTAGGCCTTGGAGCCAGACCCCAGCACGCTTGCAATGATGAGCGCCACAACCACGATGCCGGCGATGGCGCCAACGATGGCAAGCACGCGGTTGCGCTTCTGCTTCTTCTGGCGCTCCTCCTCTTCCTGCGCCGCCTGCTCGGTGGCGGACTGAGGGCGCATTCTGCCGGTACTCTGCGTGCGCGGCAGGCTCTGCGTGGAGCCGTTCCCACGCGACAGTGGGGTGGTGGGGGTGGCGGGCAGCATGGCTGTGGCGTTGTTAACTGCCTGCATGCGGCCGGCAAGGTAGTCATGCAGCGTGTGATAGAGCTCGTCGGCCGTCTGGAAGCGGTCCTTGGGGTCCTTCTGCATGCACTTGAGGATGATTGCCTCAAGCTGCGGGTCCACGTTGGGGTTAATCTGGCTGGGTGGCACGGGCTGCTCGGTGACCTGCTTCATGGCCACGGTCACGGCGTTGTCGCCGTCAAACGGCACGCGGCCAGTGGCGGCCTCGTACATCACGATGCCTAGGGAGTAGAGGTCGGTGGTGGGGCCAAGGGGCTTGCCCTGGGTTTGCTCGGGCGAGACGTAGTGCGCAGTGCCAAGCACGGAGTTATCGGTGGTGAGGTGGCTGTTCTTTGCGCGCGCGATCCCGAAGTCCATCACCTTGATGTTGCCGTCGGGCTGCACCATGATGTTCTGCGGCTTGATGTCGCGGTGGATGATGTCGTGGTTGTGGGCCACGGAGAGTGCCTGAGCGATCTGCGAGCCAATCTGCGCGACCTTCTTGCAGTCAAGCGCGCCATGCTTGCGGATGCCGCTCTTGAGGTCGGTGCCGCGCAGGTACTCCATGATGATGTAGTAGGTGTCGCCGTCCTTGCCCCAGTCGTAGACCGAGACAATGTACGGGCTGTTGAGCGCTGCCGCTGCCTGCGCCTCCTGCTTGAAGCGCGCGGCGAACGAGGGGTCCGTTGCGTACTGGGGCAGCATCGTCTTGATGGCGACGGTCCTCCCCAGAACCCGGTCCATGCCACGGTACACCGTGGCCATGCCTCCCGTGCCCACCTTGTCGAGGACCTGGTACCTTCCACCAAGGACCCTGTCTGCCATCTGCCTCTCCTATCACCCAAGCGGCAACACCGCGTCTTGCGTCTACGTTTGAAGTGCTCTGCGGTTCGTTTTCGTAACAGCTAGCTCGTAACGTGCAGTGGTCGTGCGTTTCTCATCAGCTTGCGCCTAGTGCCTGAATGTTGAGGCAGCTCGCAAGGACCTGCCCCGCGACCCCGGCGGCATACCCCTCGACGTCGGTGCCATCTGCTCCTTCGATGACGACCGAGATGATAAGCGTGGGGTTGTCGTACGGCGCAAAGCCGATGAAGAACGAGTTGATCTTTCCGTCCTCGATCTGGGCGGTGCCAGTCTTGCCGGCCACCTGGACGCCCTGGACCTTGGCCCTCACGCCGGTGCCGTGGTCAACAACGCCGAGCATGGCCTCCTTGACCTTGGATGCGGTGTCAGCCGAGATTGCCTGCCCCAGGGACTTGGGCTGCGTGGTTGAGATGGCTGCGCCCTCGGGGGAGAGCACGTGATCGACCAGGTAGGGATTCATGACCACGCCGCCGTTAGCGACCGCCTGGGCGACCATGGCGTTCTGCATCACGGTCACCTGCGGGCCGGCGGGGCTGGGGTGCTGGCCTACGGGCTGCCCACACGCCGCCCATGCGGTCTCCCACTCGGTCATCTCGGAGGGGTCGGGCATGAGCGAAGGCAGCGTGTTGAAGTCCTGGCCAATATTGGTCCCATAGCCAAAGGCGTCGGCGTACTTCACCAGGTTGGAGGCGCCAACCTGCACGCCCACCTGGCCAAAGACCGTGTTGGACGAGAGGGCAAAGGCCTCCTTCAGGGTAGGGGTGCCGTAGTCGTTGTATCCGTAGTTGCTTACCTCGGCGCCGCCGATGGTCAGTGCCGGCTCGGCGTCATAGACCGTGTCGAGCGAGGTGGTGCCGGTGTCGAGCGCCGCGGAGAGCGTGACCGCCTTGAAGGTGGAGCCGGGCGAGTAGAGCGCCTGCGTGGTGCGGTCGAGCAGCTGCGAGCCCGCCCCGCCGGAGTTCATGATGTCATCCAGCTGGTCGTAGGAGTACGTTGGCGCGCTGGCCTTGGCGAGAACGGCCCCCGTGGACGGGTCGAGCACCACCACGGCGCCCGTGTAGCCCTCGAGGGCAGATTCTGCCGCACGCTGCATCTGGGAGTTGATGGTAAGTGCCACGGTGTTGCCAGCCTCTTGTACGCCGGCCAGCGAGTAGAGCGCATTCTTCCAATCCGAGTAGTTAGAGCTACCCGTGAGCGTGTCGTTCATGGTGGACTCGATGCCCGAGGTGCCGTAGCGCGTGGAGATGTAGCCAACCGTGTGCGCCGCAAGCGAACCCTGCGGGTAGGAACGCAGGTAGGTGCCGTCCTCCTGGCGCAGGCTCTCAGCCAGCGTCACGCCGTCGGAGGTAATGATGGCGCCACGCTGCACGTAGGCGCTTTTGGCGATGGTGTGGTTGTTGGACGGCATGTGCTGGATGGTACTGGCGTTGATCACCTGCAGGTAGGTGAGGTTGGCGATAAGCGCCGCAAAGAGCACCGCAAAGGCGGTGATGAGCGCGGTGAGCCGCTTGCCCAGGGCCACGCGGCCAAGGACGCCGGACTCCTCGCCCTGCACCTCAAAGCGGGCGCGGGCGTGCGAGCCGTGGACAAAGGCGGATGCCTGGGCGCCCAGCAGCGACACGCGACCGTTGCCGGTATCGGGAGCGCTGGCAACAAGCTGCGCCTCGCGCCCCGTGCCCTCGTCACCCGCGCGCAGGAGCAGGCCCACGATGATGAAGCTCGAGAGCAGCGAGCTGCCACCCTGGCTCATGAAGGGAAGCGTCACGCCCGTGAGGGGCAAGAGCTTGGTGACGCCGGCGATGATGAGGAACGCCTGGAAGCCGATGACCGTGGTAAGACCCACCGCGGCAAAGGCGGAAGAGTCGGACTTGGCGCGTGCCGCGGTGGCAAAGCCGCGCACGCAGAAGAGCATGTAGAGGATGATGACGGCGCTGGCGCCCAAAAGGCCCATTTCCTCGGCGATGGCCGAGAAGAGGAAGTCGCTCTCGACAAAGGGGATGAGGGTGGGCATGCCCTTGCCAATGCCGGTGCCCACCAGGTCGCCGTCGGCGATGGAGTACAGCGACTGCACGATCTGATAGCCGCTGTTCTGGGCATCAGTCCAGGGGTCAAGCCAGATGTCCACGCGGATCTTCACGTGCGAGAAGAAGTGGTAGCAGAAGAAGAAGCCAATGACGAGAAGGCCAATGGCAATGAACACGTAGCTCCACCGACCGGTGGCAACGTAGAGCATGACCACGAAGTACATGAAGAAGAGAAGCGCGCTGCCCAGGTCGCGCTCGAAGATGACGATGAGCAGGCTGATGCCCCACATGATGAAGAGGGGGAGCAGCATGCGGAAGCGCGGAATGCGGAACGGCCCCACGCGGTGCGCGGTGACGGAGAGCGCCTCTCGGTTGGAGGCAAGGTAGAAGGCCAGGAAGAGAACAATGAGAATCTTGGCCAACTCGCCCGGCTGGAACGAGAAGCTGCCAAACGTGAGCCAGAGCTTGCTGCCGTTCTTCTCGGTACCAATGACCATGGGCAGGATGAGCAAGATCACGCCCACAAGCCCCAGCGTGTATTTGTAGTCCGCCAGCTTATCGAGGTTACGTACAAAGAAGAGCGTCGCAATCATGGCTGCAACTGATATGAAGAGCCACAGGACCTGGTTCTCGGCCAAGTCTGGGGCAAGGCGCGTGACAAAGGCGATGCCTATGCCCGAGAGCAAGAAGACCACGGGCAAGATCACGGGGTCTGCGTCGGGTGCAAGGATACGCACGGCAACGTGGGCCGCGGCAAACGCCACAAAGAGCCCCACGGGTACGGCGAGCGTGCCCAGCGAGAGAGCAACATTGTCGTTCACGATGTAGAGGGCGTAGAGCAGGACCACCGGCACGGCTGCCAGGCAGAGGAAGAGAAGCTCCATGTTCCTGCGGTTGCCACCGCGGATTCTCTCGTTGGCCACGGTCACTCACCCCCGTTTGTCTGCGTCGTGTCCCCAGTAGTACCAGTAGCGTCGGTGCTTGTCGCGGAATCTCCGCTTGCAGAGTCTGTGCCAGAGTCTGCGCCGGACTCATCCGTTTGGGCGCCGCCCTCTGGCGCGGCCTCGCCTGTGGGGTTGCCCTCGGCCGTGACCTCGGCGGCCTTCTCGGCAGCCTTGGTCTTCTCGGCGTCTATCTGCGAGCGGTACGACTCCACGGTGGAGAGGGCCTCCTCCTCGCTGTCTACACGCAAGCCGCCGTTCTCAAGCTGCGTAGCCACGTTTGCGGGCAGGTCACTTACCTCCACCGCTGTGGTCTGCACCAGGTTAGAGAGCGAAATACCAAGAAGTTCCCCGTCAATACCCTGGTAGATGCCCACGGTGTCGCCGTCGACCCCCAGGTACCACTCGTTTTTGGCAAAGGCGAAGATGCCGCCGAGAATAACAACGGCCACTACCACCATGGCCACCACCACGCGAAGGGCAAAGCCCACCGAGTGCTTGCGTGCCGCCGCTGCAACGCCGTCATTCAGGATGTCGACCACAATGACAGTCACGTTGTCGGCGCCGCCCGCGGTAAGCGCGGCCGAGACCAGGTTGTCTGCGGCCTGCTGCGGTGTGGCGCTCGAGACGGCCACCGACTCCATCTCGCTGTCGGGGACCATGCTGGAGAGTCCGTCGGAGCAGATGATCACGCGGTCGCCATTGGCCACCTCGATGGAGAAGTGGTCAGCGTACATATCCGGGTCGGATCCCAGGGCGCGCGTGATGATTGAGCGCGAGGGGTGCACGCGGGCCTCGTCGGCGGTTATCTGCCCGGCGTCCACAAGCTCCTCGACGTAGGAGTGATCGCGCGTAACGCGTACCAGCGTGCCTGCGTGGAGGAGGTAGATGCGAGAATCGCCTACGTGGGCAATGGCCATGCGGTTGCCATCGATGAGTGCCGCCGAGGCTGTGCAGCCCATGCCGGGCTTGCCGCGGCCCTCCTCGGCCCCCTTGATAACGGCCAGGTTGGCGGCCTCAATTGCGGCGCCCAGGAGGGTGTCGTCTGCGGTTGCGGGGGCCTTCTCGCCAATGGTCTCCACGGCGATAGAGCTTGCTACCTCGCCGGCGGCGTGGCCACCCATGCCGTCGCATACGGCAAAGCATGGCGTGCGAATGAGGAACGAGTCCTCGTTATGGCTTCTTACCAGGCCCACGTCGGAGCGGGCGCCCCATGAGATGAACGCGTTCTTGCCGCAGGTGGCATCGGCCCCGGCACGGCCTTCCACGGGGATGGTCGCGCGTCCGGGAGCATTGACGGGCTCCTGGGGCTGCGTTGTGTCTGCGGACCCCTCATCGCGGTCGGTGTTGCTCGCGGTCTGTGCGCTTGCACTTGGGGCGGGCTGGTCTGCGGCAGCATGCACGGACTGCTCGGCAGCAGCGTGCTTGCCCACCACGGCTGCGGTGGGGACACTGGGCACGGCCGTGTCAAGCGGCGCGGCCCTGAGCGGGGTCTGTGGGTCCTCGACGGCCATTATTGGCGGCTCACTCGCATGACGGTATCGCCAACCTGCACCTCGTCGCCGTCACGAAGGGTAACGGGCTGATCGATGGCATGGCCGTTGACCATGGTCCCGTTGGTGGATCCAAGGTCCTCCAGGACGAGGGCAGGCCCCTGGATAGTGAAGCGTGCGTGTGTGGCCGAGACGTACGGCTCGTCAATCACGATGTCGGACGAGGGTGAACGCCCCACAACCACGGGGCCAAGCACGTCCACGTGCAGACCGCGCATGGCGCGCGAGCCCTTCTCGACGTCCACGCACCAGATGGCGGTGTCTCTGCGCTGGCCGCGCACCAGACCCACGCCGGCACGCATAGCGGCAAAGAGGAACACGTAGAGCAGGACCACTAGGATGATTCGCCCGGCGAAGAGGATTAGGTCGATCATGGCCTAGCTCTCCCTGAACTCGAGGTTTACGAGGCCAACGGTGATGAGGTCGCCGTCGCGAAGGACGCACTCGTCCACGTCGACGTCGTTGACGAGCGTGCCGTTGGTGGAGTTGAGGTCCACGATGTGCCAGTTGCTCCCGTCATAGGAGAGCTCGGCGTGGCGGCGCGAGACGTTGGGATCGCGCAGGTAGATGCCGCACTGCGAGCGCTCGCGGCCAATGAGGCACGAAGGCGCTTGGGCGGCGTAGGTACGACCGCTCTGGCGGTCGATGAGCATGCAGGTTGCGGCACGCGTTGCGGCCTGCTGGGGTGCGGCTGCGTGCGCGGGGGCGTTGCCGCGTCGGCGCGTGTCGGGCACGGCGCGAGGCGCCTGGTGTGCTGCCTGCTGCTGCGGGGCGGGCGTGGGGAAGTTGGCCGGCTGGGGCGTTGCCTCCATGACGGCCTGGGCTCGCTGTTGAAGCGCCGGGGAGACAGGCTGGACCACCGGCTGCACGCCGGCGGCGGGAGTCGCAACCGGCACGGCGACGGGTGCCACGACCTGTGATGGGCTGGCGTCCACGTAGGGCACCGGCATGGGCGTGGACGAGGAAGGTGAGGCCACCGCGGGAATCACGCCGCCGGCGGGCTCGACATAGTCCATGGGCATAACGTCCAGCCCGGCGTCGGTTCCGCTGGGGGCTGCCTGCGGGGCAGGGGCGGGTGCGGGCGCCACGGGCTGCGGGATGGGGTTAAGGTGGCCGGCAGACGAACGACGAGGCCTGCCCATGGCCGCAGCGCCGCCCATGCTGGAGTTACCGCCGAGAAATGCGCGCTCCTCCTCGCGAAGGCGAGCGAGGGTCTGCTCGTTGACGTTCTCTGCGTCGACGTAGAACTTGCCGGACTTGAGGGACTCGTCCACCATGAAGCGCACGAGCGGCCTGCCTACCAGGGCGTAGCCCTTCTTGTTGGCGGACTCGGTGATGAACTCGCCAAGTTCGTAGTCAATGCGCTCGTAGAGCGGGCGCATGAGAGAGTCGTCCTCGGCCGAAACCAGCACCGTGTAGAGAGCGGGCGCGGTGTCCACGCCATCTATGCGGTACGTCTCGCTCTCCATCTTGCGGGCAGCATGCTTTGCGAGCTTCTTGAACGAGAACGGCTCTGCATAGCCCTGTGGGGCAGACTCGAAGACCGAGCTTATTCGGCCCTCAAAATCACTGAGAAAGCTCATCTGAGTCCTCGCCTTCCTGGTCCTGGCTTAAAGGACCTCTCAGGACGGTTTCTACACACAAAAACACACTCAAGAATACAGCAAGGCCACAGCCGTCCAATATGCGGCCAAACCAATACCCGCTAGATTCCATCCTGCAGGCGAGAAGCCAAAACAAGGTGATGAAAGCGGCGCCCAGAACCTGGCCAACAATTCCCGAGGCAACGCTCCCGCGCATGGCCACGGCAGAGGCGACGAGTGCCGAGATGCCGCACCCCACAACAATGACCCAGGTGGCGGGACTTGCGAGCAGGGGAGTCAGCGCCGCGATGGTGGTCTGCGCCGAGAATCCGCTGGACGCTGCGGCGCCAGCTACGAGCGAGAGGAGCGCCCCTACGGCACCTGTTGCAGCCGCGGGCAGTGGATCCATGCCATAGCCTGCCAACGCAACCCCCGCTGCTGGTGAGTGGAGGCATGCTGGGGCAAGAGCCGCCGCGGTGGAGACGTGGTCGGTGTGTCCGCAAGTAACCCACCACGTTGCAAGGCACGTCGCAACTGCCAGGGCAAGCGGGAACGACGCCGAGGTGACATTTGCCGTTGCAAGGGCAACCACCAGGGATACCCCGGCGAGTGCCGAGCCAATGGGTGGCCAGGCGGCGCATGCCGCTGCAGAGACAAGAGCACCTATCAGCGAAAACGCTTCTGTGGCGCCGGGCAGCGCGGGCAGCGTGGCGTACATCGCGAAGAACGTGCACACGGCGGATGCTGCCCGTTCGAGCGCGGGGGCAAGCCAGGGTAGCCGCACGTGTGCGGGCAGGTCGGAGGGCTCGGAGGCAACCGAGGGGTCGTCATTCTCGGACTGGTCGACCAGCTCGCGAAGCGACTCTGCGCCTGCGGCCCCGTCGCCCAGAACGGGAAGAATGCCGCGTGCAAACTCTTTCACGGACGAGGTGCGTTCCGCCGCGGTGGGGGACAAGGCGTGGAGCAGGGCCATTTCGGCTTCCGGCGCGAGGTCGAGATCGAGCTTGGAGATTGGCGGCTTGGGGCCGCGGATAATGGCATCGAGCGAGCCCTTGGGCGTCGCGGAGGCAAACGGACTTCTCCCCGTGAGCGCCTGCCAAGTTACAACGGCAAGTGAGAAGACGTCCGTGCGCTCGTCGACGAGAAGGCCTTGGATCTGCTCGGGCGGCATGTAGCCAACGGTGCCGCCGCGCGCTCCGCCATAGCCAGCGGCCGAGGCGAGCGTTGCCATGCCAAAGTCTGCCAGCTTAACGGTGCCCTGGCGGTCAATCATGATGTTCGTGGGCTTGATGTCCAGGTGGAGCACGCCGTTCTCGTGTGCATAGGTGAGCGCGGCCGCCACCGAGCGCAGCACATGGGCGCACTCCTCGTGCGTGAGGACGCCGTCCTCCACGCGGGCAAGAAGCTCGGCCAGGTTGAGCCCGTCGACGTACTCCATGACCAGGTACGCATGGGTGCCGTCGGTCTCAAAGTCGTAGACCGTCACGATGTTGGGGTGGGCGAGAAGGCAGGCCGTGCGGGCCTCGGCCAGGGCTTCGTCGGCAGTGGAGGCGGAGGCGCCGCTCACATCATCGCTGGTTAGAAGGGGTATGCGCTTGATTGCGACTCGACGCTGCAGACGCGTGTCCCAGCAGGTGCACACGGTGCCAAAGCCGCCGGCGCCGCGCCGCGCGAGCACACGGTAGCGTCCGAGGAGCGTCTCCTCGGGGATGGCGCGCGAGCCGGGCTTGACCGGCCGTACGGCGCTCTGTGTGGGGTTGATGCTGCCCACGGCGACTCCTCGTTGTGCGTTTGTGGCTTGGTTTTCTGGCCGTGATGAGGACATTCTACCTAAACGAGCCCATGCGGAGTGTGACGGGGTACCCCCTGCGTGTCGCTATCTGAGGAGTGAATTTGCAAGCGAGCGAGAGTCAACAATATTCGGCGGCAGATCCCCTGCCATTGCCGCAAGAATATTGTCAGCGACAATGTCGCCCATACGCAGATTTGCCTCAAAAGTTGATGAACCGATATGGGGCGTAACGAGCACATTCTGAAGATCGAATATTGGGCTGTGGCGGGGCGGCTCTCTCTCGTAGACATCGGTCGCATACCCCCCGAGTCCCCCAGAAAGAAGAGCCTTTTCAAGCGACGCCTCTCTTACAATTCCCGCTCGGGCTGTATTGATGAGATAACCCTTGGGCCCAATCATCCGTAGTTCCTTCGAGCCAATCATGTTCGCAGTCGCATCTGTCAGTGGAACGTGAAGGGAGACTACGTCGGAGCGCTTCAACAAATCATTGAGCGTCGTGAACTCCAGACCATACAGTGTTGCAAGCTCGCGCTCTGCGATGTCATAGCCCAGGACTTTCATTCCAAAGCCTTCGGCACGTCGTGCTACCGCCATACCGATAGACCCAACGCCAACGATGCCAAGCGTTTGACCGCTTAATGTGTGGCCGGGGAACTTTCGCCACGTATCGTGCTTCACGCCGTAGACGTTGGTGTAGAGCTGTCGCTCGAGCCCAATGATAAGGCCAAATACAAGATCTGCCGTCTCGTCGCGATTACCACCTGGCACATTCGCCACCGTGATTCCGCGCTTTCCGGCTTCCACTAGATCAATGTTCTCGACTCCAACACCATTACGGACGATAAGTTTGAGATTAGGCATGTGCTTAAGGAGTGGGCCGTCGATGACGGTGTTTCCAACAACAAGCACATCTGCATCAGCCGCCAGAGCCGCCAACTCTCGGCGCGACAGCTGGCGTTGGTAAGGGTTCATCTTGACAACACAACCCGCCTCCACGAGTCGCGTTATCGGTTCCTTCGCGTAGCGGCCAAAGGTCGTTGAACAGGATGCGATAACCCATTTTGTTGAGATGGCCATCATGAACGACTGCGCATGAGAGCCCGGTCGATTCCAGCCCGTTTTTGGGTGGCCGGCCGGATAGACGCGAGTGGCAACGCAGCCCATACCTCCTTGATAAAAAAGCTACCAGTTTTTCAATGCGTTCCTCTGATTGATCTAATCATAAAAATACATTCATGAATAAATTCTAAAAGGATTTGTTTGAATCATTAAGATAACCCCGTTAATACGTATATAAATACCGCTCACGAAGTACATAAGATTGGCAATGAAGCAAATTTATGGCAAGAAGATAATCTGTTTCACAGACGTTTTCTGTTTGTCGGTTTCTGGAGAGAGGCGGTTAGGAAGATGGGTGTTGTTCTCACGCGCGTTGACTTCAGGCTTATCCACGGTCAGGTTATGACTAGGTGGCTTACCCAGACCGGTGCTAACGAGATTGTCACCGTTGACACTACTACCAGCAAAGACCCCTTTATGGTGGATGTCTTCAAGATGGCCGCACCTAAGGGAATTCGCATCAAGGTTTATGACGTCGACCAGGCCGTTAAAGCCCAGCAGAACGGTGATTTCGACAAGGGCAAGATCATTGTCCTCTTCAAGAATGTTGCGGAGCTTAAGAAGGCAGTAGATGCCGGCCTGAAGCTTGAGAGCGTACAGATTGGCGGCCTTGGTGGCGGCGCCGGCCGCAAGGCAGTTCTGAATGCCATCACGCTCGATCAGAAAGATCTTGATGACCTCTTGGCAATCCAGAGCAAGGGGGTTGAGGTCTATTTCCAGACGACTCCCGATTATCCGTCGGCAACGCTCGACGAAATTGCAGCGAAGTTCTAATTCGGCCAGTTAATGGCGGGGCCGGCGCGACCCTGCCGTGGAAAGGAGACAGAGCATGGATATAATGCGCGCAGTGCTCGTTGGCTTGACCTACTGGATTTCAATGGGTCGTGCCTGGTACTACTTCTCGTATGCATTTAGAAAACCTGTCGTCCTTGGTGTGGTCATTGGCCTCATCTATGGCGACGTTGCGCAGGGTCTGCTTGTCGGTGCAACTATTCAGCTAATGTACATGGGCGGCATTGAGGCGGGAGGCAACATTCCGTCCGATCAAGGCCTCGCGGCATGCATCGCTATTCCTGCTGCACTGACTAACTCGCTCGATCCCAGCGCTGCAGTTGCGCTTGCGGTTCCGTTTGGCGTCCTGGGCGTCCTCATTAATAACGTGCGCCGCACTATCAACTCGTTCTACAACACGAAGGCCGACCAGTTCGTGGAGCAGCGTAACTACGATGCTCTCTCGACGTTCTCTTTCCTGCTGCCCTGGCTGACTAACGGCGTCCTCTACTTCACTCCTGTTTTCCTGGCAACCCTGTTTGGACCCGCTGTCGTCCAGGCATTTATCAATGCGATTCCCGACTGGGTCATGTCCGGTCTCGCAAATGCAGGAAACGTGCTTCCCGCCCTTGGCTTTGCACTCACGCTCGTTGTCATGGGCAAGGACAAGTACCTGCCGTTCTTTGTGCTCGGCTTCTTTACCTATGCCATTGCTGGGTACTCGATGCTTACCGGTGCGGTAATCGGCCTCTGCCTCGCACTGATCGTGTCGCTGTTTGTTCAGACCGATGACGAGGGGGTTGCTCTCAATGACTAGCGAGAACACGGAAATGACTCGGGGGGGGGGGCGTCTCTGACGACGCTTCTGAGAAGACCGATTCTGTTCTGACTAAGTCCGACCTGCGTGGCGCCTGGTGGCGTTGGTGCCTTGCAGTTGAGGTTCCTGTCTCGTTCGACCGCATGCAGGCCCTTGCCTTTGGCTTCTCAATGAACAAGGTCATGCGGAAGCTCTACAAGGACGATCCTGATGAGCTCCAGGCGGCAATGACCCGTCATACAAGCATGTTCAATACGAACTGTGACTGGGGCAGCATCATCCATGGCATCGTCATCTCCCTTGAGGAGCAGCGCTCCAAGGGCGCTGAAGAAATTACCCCGGACATGATTGAGTCCATAAAGATTGGCCTCATGGGTCCTCTTGCTGGCATTGGCGATTCGGTTGACCAGGGTATTGTCGCCACCATTCCTCTCGCCATCTTTGTGCCCATGGCTCTTGAAGGCAGCGTTGCGGCAGCCTTTATTCCTGGCATTATCTATGTCGTTTGGTCGATGCTGTGGTCCTGGTTCCTGTTCCGCAAGGGTTACTCGATGGGCCGCTCTGCCGTAACCGATATCCTTCACTCCGGTACCATTAAGAAGGTTATTGATGTTGCGACTATCGTCGGCATCTTTATGGTCGGCTGCCTATCTGCCTCCTATGTCAAGCTCGCCTGCGTGGCAACGGTTGGCGGCGTTGAGATTCAGTCGATTCTTGATTCCATGCTGCCCAAGCTCCTGCCGTTTGCAGTCACTATGGGCATGTACCTCTACATTAAGAAGCGTGGTCCCCACTACCTGCGAATTATCGTTGTCACGATGATTGCAGCAGTCCTTCTCACCGGACTCGGGATTATCTAGTTGGTTTGCGTACCCGGCCTGCGGGGTACGCGGGCCGGGTCCTTCTGCGGTGCAAGTGTTCGCATCCAATTAAGGGGACCATTTAATATGAAAGTTCTAATCACTCCGCGTGGTTTTGCAAATTATGGACTCGACGAGGTAAAGCTCATGGAGTCTAAGGGGCTTGAGGTCGATTACAACGATACAGGCAAGGCATACTCGGCTGAGCAGTTTCTCCAAAAGGCTAAGGATGCTGACGCAATCATCGTTGGCGTTGATGACATGTCCGAGCCAGTGATGAAACAGCTGCCCAAGCTTAAGGTCGTATGCAAGTTTGGCGTTGGTGTGGACAACATTGATTGCGACTACGCCAAGGAGCATGGAATCTACGTTGGCAGGACGGTTGGCTCGAACTCTCTCTCTGTTGCCGAGCACGTTGCGGCATTGATGTTTGCGGACGCCAAGAATTTGTATCCCACAATTCGAGATGTCAAAGCGGGGTCTTGGGTCAAGCGAACTGGGATTGAGCTGTCTGGCAAGACGCTGGGAATCATTGGTTTTGGTGCTATTGGAAAGCGTCTGTCCCGTATCGCTTCGGGGATTGGCATGTCCGTATTGGCCTACGACACCTTCCCTATCAAGGAGGAAGATGCTAGGGATTACGGCGCGAAAATCGCTGGATTTGAGGAGATTATCGAGGATTCCGACTACGTGAGCGTCCACGTGCCCCTGCTCGACAGTACTCGAAACATGATTAGCACAGAGCAGTTCAAGTCGATGAAGAGCAGCGCATGCGTACTCAATGCTGCGCGTGGTGGTGTAGTGGATGAGGATGCCCTGTATCATGCACTCACGGATGGCGAGATTAGGTCGGCGGCCTTCGACGTCTTCACTACCGAGCCCCCCGCAAAAGATAATCCTCTGCTTGGGCTCGACAACTTCCTCCTGACCTCCCATACGGCATCGAGGACGCACGAGGCGGAGAAGAGAACTTGCCAAATCTCTACCGATGTCATTCTTACACAGCTTGGGCTGAAGGATTAGTAAGAGGCAAAAGGAGAAGACTGCATGAAACTAGTAATTGCCTCACATGGCAACTTCGCTAACGAGCTGCTGAAGTCTGCCGAGATGATATACGGAGACATGTCTGATGTGCCTGCAGTGTCGCTTATGCCGGGCATGTCATTTGAGGAGTTTACCAAGAAGGCTTCCGAGGTTCTGGAGAAGTCTGGCAAGGATACTTTGGTTCTCGTTGACCTCTTCGGAGGTACCCCCTCCAACGTGTTTTCAGCGCTCACCAGGACTTTTGGGCATCAGGTGGTAACCGGTCTGAACCTTCCAATGCTCATCGAGGTCTACTCCACGATGAAGGGCGATCCCACATTTACTGCGGAGCAGGGGGTAAAGCTTGCGCTTGAGACCCTGCAAGTGAGCGGCGTCCACACAAACGAGAGGCTCGACGGATAGTTCTGAGTTCGAATATACATCCGCAAGGAAAGGCAGTTTCAAGCATGTCAACGTTCTCCGGGGTCATCGTCCCCATGGTCAC